>Ga0255338_1001122_pt1 | contig 56645 bp, 40 predicted proteins | sample MeOH1_35cm_T4_19_FD_203715 | JGI IMG/M metagenome (GOLD analysis project Ga0255338, IMG submission 203715) | Sandy soil microbial communities from University of British Columbia, Vancouver, Canada - MeOH1_35cm_T4_195 | ecosystem: Engineered > Artificial ecosystem > Sand microcosm > Unclassified ... | reverse complement strand
CACCGTCCTCGCTTCGAGGCGGGTCAAGGCCCGGAGCGCGGATTGGAAGAAGGCGACCGTCACCCTCACGCCCAACTCGACCGAAACCGCCGCGCGTCTTGTGCTTTCCCTGGAACAGCCGGGCACCATCTGGCTCGACATGGTCTCGCTCTTCCCGCGCAACACGTTCAAGGGCCACGCGAACGGCCTGCGCACCGACCTGCTGGAGATGATCGACCGGATGCATGCCGCCTTCGTGCGCTTCCCCGGCGGCTGTTTCGTGGAGGGGGATGAGATCGAGAATGCTTTCCGCTGGAAGGAAACGGTGGGAGACGTCGCTGAGCGTCCGGGGCACTGGAACCTGTGGGGTTATCGCTCCACGGATGGCCTCGGCTTCCACGAGTACCTGCAGATGTGCGAGGACCTGCGGGCGGAGCCGCTCTTCGTCGTCAATTGCGGCATGTCGCACCATGCGGGTCGCGTCAACGCCTACGCTGTACCGATGGACCAGATGGGTCCGTACGTGCAGGATGCCCTCGACGCATTGGAGTACGCCAACGGCCCGGTCACCAGTAAGTGGGGCGCACTGCGGGCAAAGGCGGGCCATCCCAAGCCATTTGGCCTGAAGTACCTGGAAATCGGTAACGAGAACGGCGGGCCGCAGTACAACGAGCGGTTCGCGCTGTTCCGTGACGCGATCAAGAAGCAAGACCCCGACGCCCAACTCATCGCCTGCGATTGGGGCGGCGTGCCCCGCAACCGGCCGCTGGACATCATCGACCCACACCTCTACAGCGATCCGGCGACGATGCAGGCCCAGGCCACGCGGTTCGAAACCTACGACCGCAAAGGCCCGAAGATCTACTTCGGCGAGTATGCCGTCACCAGCCAGGCCGGCACGGGCAACCTCCAGGCCGCCGTGGCGGAGGCCGCGTTCATGACCGGGCTGGAGCGCAATGGGGACGCGGTGTTCATGTCCTCGTATGCGCCGCTGCTGAGCCACGTCAACTGGAAAGCCTGGAACCCGAATGCGATCGTTTTCGATCAGGCCCGCGCGTACGGAACCCCTTCCTACGAAGTGCAGGCGCTGTTCGCCAACCACCGGGCAGACCGCGTGCTGCCGGTGGAGGTGGCGCAGCCCGGGCCCAGCCTGGAGTTGCCGCACGGCATGGTCGGCGTAGGCACCTGGCGCACCCAGGCCGAGTTCAAGGACCTTCGGGTTACCCAGGGCGGGAAGACCCTCTTCGCCAGCGACTTCTCGACTGGCACTACTGGATGGAAGACCTCCCGCGGCACGTGGGAAGTGGTGGACGGCGCCCTCCGGCAATCCGGCCGGGAGGAAGATGTCCGCGCGCTCGCCGGCGACCCTTCGTGGAAGGAGTACACGCTCAGTCTGAAGGCCCGCAAGCTGGGCGGCGACGAAGGCTTCCTCATCATGTTCCAGGCGCCCGGCGACCAGACGAAGAGCTGGTGGAACCTCGGCGGGTGGAACAACACCCTCCACGCGCTGGAGGTTCCCGGCGTGCCGCTGCGCCAGATCCCGGGCCGCATCGAGACCGGTCGCTGGTACGACATCCGGATCGAGCTCCAGGGCCAGAGCATCAAGTGCTACCTGGACGGCAAGCTGATCCAAGAGGCCACTCGCACCGCCCCGGCGTCCCTCTACGCCGTAGCCGGCCGCGATGAGAAGAAGAACGAGACCATCGTGAAGGTGGTCAATGCGTCCGGGCAGGCACTCGAGACCGCCATCGACCTGCGCGGCGCGAAGCGGTCGGCATTGCGCGGTAAAGCGATCACCCTCACTGCGTCCGGCCCGCTGGACGAAAACTCCTTTGCGGCGCCCGCGAAGGTGGCGCCCCACGAGGAAGCAGTCCAGTTCGCTGCGCCGACCTTCACCCGCACGTTCCCGGCTCACTCCGTCACCGTCCTTCGCCTGAAACCGAACCGTTGAGGGGTCATCGGGCGGGGGCGGGCAGGGCGAGACGCGGGTCGGCCAGGTTCAGCCGATACATGATCTGATTGTAGTCGTAGCGCGGGGTGGGCTCCGGGTTGCCGGAGAACTCCGCGGTGTAGGTGCCTTCGAAGTAGATCAGCTGGCCGCCCTGCTGATCGAACTCCGGGTGCTGGACCGGGTTGTAGAAGCTGTAGCGGTTGTGGGTTACCACCTTCCGGGCGTGCTGCCACGGCCCGACCGGCTGCTCCGCTTCCGCGTACCACACCTCTCCGAGTTGGGAAGTGCCGCCGATCTCGGTCGCGATCATGATCCAGCGTTTGCGGTAGTCGTTCCAGAGCACGGTGCCCGCGTGGATGACCACCGGCTTGCCGTTGTCCGGATCATCGATGCGGAGGAGGGCTTCCTCGCGACGGAGCTTCCCTTGCCGGATCAGCTTCTCCTGCGCTTCCGGGGTGACGGCCGGCGTGTTCTTGCGCCAGGCGTATCGCACCTTGCCCTGGTCGTCGCGGTCGATTGCGGCGTCAGCAAGGCGGGTGCCTGCCCGCAGCGGGGTGTACGCCTCGTATTGGGAGAGATCCCGAAGGGCGGCGGCATCCGCTCGCACGCGGACCAGTGGGAACGGATCGCCGAAGAAGACGTACTCCACGCCGCCCTCTTTGCGCTTCACCGGATGGCCGTTCGGAACGACAGGAGCATCGAGCGCAAACCGTTCTTGCCGCTCGAACACTCCCTTCGCGTCATCATACCGGCAGAGACCCCGCTCATACGCTTCCAGCGGCGGGCGGATCTTGGTGTAGGCGGCGAAGAGGCGCTCCTTTCCGTTCTCCGGCAGCACGACCAGCCCGCCCAGCCACGTGGGGCCGTCCCCGGGAATTGGAGCCATACCGCGCACGAACCCGCTTTCTTCGGTGAAGTACTCCAGGTCGACGCCGCGGTCCGGGTCCAGGCCGCCTTTAGCGGGCAAGGCCGAGGTCGCGCCGGACATGTTGAAGTTTCCGAGCGGGTAGGAAGGGCGCGCGGTGTCTCCCCACATCCAAAACAGCCGGCCCTGGTAGATGGCATTTTGGACGCTGTCCTGACCAACCACCTGGGCGTTGAGCAGCGGCTGCTTGATCGGCACTTTGCGACCGATCAACACGCTGTCCCGGTAGATGCCGGCGCCGGTCATCCGGTAGAGGCGCTCCGCGATGTTCTTCCGCCGGATCTTGACCTTGGCTACCTTGCCCCGCTCCACCTGCACCCGGACCCCGCGGATTCCGAAGCCGTCCGGGTTTACCTCGTACCCGTGGCTGCTGACGTAGAAGAAGACCTCCCGGCCGGCAAGCTCCGGCTCGTCTACCACGGCGATCCCGTTGCTGTCCGTGTAACAGCGCACGGCGTTGACCGTCTTCAACTCTACCAGCGGGACGCCGCGGCCGGTCGCCTCGTCCACCACTTCCAGTGCGAAGGGCGTGGCCGGGCGCGACTCCTGGGCTGCAACGCACATGGCAAGGCCCGCGGAGAGGGTCAACGCGAGGAACACCGGGCGGGAGAGCTTCATCACCGAACTCCAGAATCTAGGCACCGAAGAGAGCTACCTTCGCAGTATGCGCGACACGTCGTGGTGCGCGGTAGGGCCATGGCCCCAAAGTTCCCGGGGTCACGTCCTGGTTTCCCTGCTGCTGGCGCGGCAGATCCGCGTAATGGTGCACCAACCTGGGAACTCGGGTGCCGAAGATGTTACGATTTCCACTCGGAGAGGCTGATGCGGCTCTCGCGTCGGCAGCAGGGAAACTGGGGACTGACGGCAAACGATTGTTCAGCACTCCGGGTAAGGATCGATCACGATGAGCGTCTACGAGTACCTGCCGTCTTACTACCGCGTGGCGGAAGGGCGCACCTACACCGCGCCGGAAGCGCGCCAGTATACGGAGAAGATCGCTCGCACACACTACGAGAACTTCACGGTGGTCTCCGGCTTCATGCCTGCCGAGTTGAAGCAGCACATGTTCAACGTGTACGCCTACTGCCGGTGGTCGGACGACCTGGGCGACGAGATCCCGGACCCGGCCCTCGCCGTGCAGGCGCTGGAGTGGTGGCGCGGCGAGTTGGACGCCTGCTACGCCGGCCGCCCCGGCCACCCCGTCTTCGTGGCGCTGAAGGAGACCATCGACCGCTTCGAGATCCCCGCCGAGCCGTTCCACCACCTGCTGGACGCCTTCGTGCAAGACCAGACCGTCAAGCGCTTCCCCACCTACAACGACCTCCTCTACTACTGCGAGCGCAGCGCCAACCCGGTGGGGCGCCTGGTGCTCTACCTCTTCGGCTTCGGCGACGCCGAGCGCCAACGACTCTCCGACGCGACGTGTACCGCGCTTCAATTGACTAACTTCTGGCAGGACGTCACCGTGGATTGGCCGAAGGGCCGCGTCTACCTGCCGCTGGAAGATATGCAGCGCTTCGGCGCCACCGAAGAGCAGATCGCCGCCAGACGCTTCTCTCCCGAGTTCCGCGAACTGATGCAGTTTGAGGTAGAACGCGCGCGCCGCCTCTTCGCCCAGGGTCTGCCGCTGCTCTACATGGTCCCCAAGCGCCTGCGCCTGGACCTGGAGCTGTTCACCCGCGGCGGCGAAGAGATTCTGAGCCTCATCGAGTCCCAGGGCTTCGACGTGCTGACCTCCCGTCCCAAGCTCTCCAAGGGCCGCAAAGTGGGCCTCATCCTCCGCCGTATGCTCGGCGGCTTCCGCCGTTAGAGAACACCCCGCCGGCGGGGTGTTTGCACCCGTCGCGCCGCCGGTTCAACAGCGCCTCCGTCTTGGGGCGGCCCGGCCGGATACGATCCAATCGCGGCGGGAGAAGTAAGGGCCGATGTCCAGGCTCTCCTCGTGCGTGAAGGCCATGGTCCAGGCGAGATCCGGAGGGGCCACCAGGAGGTCTGCGCCCCGCCCGGCGAATACGGGGAGGCGAGCGTGCTCCAGGCGTACTGCGGGCATGGCGTTTGATGACCCGAGTGAGCGTTGGCCGCCGGAAGGCTCCCCTTCCACCCTGTCATTAGTAAGGCGAGGAATTCTCCGGCCCACGAGGGCTGGACAGACGATGAGGGATTTCGGCTGCTCGGCTTTGTAGGCGGAGAGGGCGCGGAGGCCGTTGAGGGCGCGGGCGTGCTTGAAGCTGAAGACGTGCCAGTCGAACCCGCCGAGTCTCCACTGGCCGGTGGCGGCATGGAGACCCGCGGCGTACACCTCGCGCCATCCCTGGAGCCATGCGCGGCACTCTGCGTCTGACAGGGGCGTTTGTTCCCCGCCGCAGGCCGCAAGGGCCTCCTGATACTCCTCAGCGGTCATCGGTTCTACCTGGGCTCCACTCATCGGGGACAGGGGTCTCCAGCAACCTTGCCGCCGCCGTCCAGCGGAAGGCCGCCGATGGCACGGCCGAGCAGCGCGGCGTTCACGAAGCTCACGCGGCGATTCTTCGCCCGCCCCTCTGGAGTACTGTTCTCCGCTACCGGTTTGGTGGCACCGAAGCCGGTAGGGAGCACCCGCTTGCAGTCGGCACCGTGATCCACCAGCCAGCGGGCGACGGCCAGCGAGCGTTTCTCGGTTAGCGACTGGAGGGCAGCGGGATCGCCGTCGTTGTCGCTGTGGACTTCGATGCGCAGGAGGGAGATGGCGCGCTTCGCTTTCAGGTAGGCGGCGACATGCTCCAGTGCGGGGGTACTATCGGCTTCGAGCTGGTCTGAGCCGGCTTTGAAGGTAACCGAGGAGGGCAGCTTCAGCTCATTGCCTTCCAGCTTGAACGCCGGCGCAGGGTTTGCATCCTGACCCAGGGTAGCGCTGAGAGGTGCAATCGCGAGGAGGGCGGTCAACAGTAAGGTGCAGGCTCTCACGATGACGGTTCCCTTAGTCCGAGGCGGCTTCGAGACAGGTGCGGTAGACGCGCAGGAGGTGAAGCTCGGAGTAGGGCACCGTGCCGTGCAGTTCTGCGAAGACTGGCCCGAGTTGCTCGTGCCCGAGGCGCTGGAAGGCCTCCAGCACCCGTGTCCGCAGCTCTTCCTTCAGCGTGCACTCGGTCAGCAGCCGCTCCGCGTCCACCATGCCGCCGGTGCGCACGTAGTTGTGGAGGTGTCCAATGATCGTTTCGCGGGTCACGCCGCCCTGCTGCTGCAGCTCGACGATGGTGCTGCCGTCGGCGAAGGCGGCGCCGACCTCCTGGGTGCGTTTTCCGCGGGTAACGGGCCGGGGCGCCGCAGGGGGCGGCGCCGATGCGGCAGCAAAAGCGCGCTGACCGTGCTCCGCCACGTGGCTGCAGATCTCGGGGAGGAACGACTCGCCGTAGGTGGCAGCGCGGCGCTCCCCCACCCCGTGGATGCGCAGGAACGCCTCCGGGGTCTGCGGGTAGCTGATCGCCATGTCGAGCAGGGAGCGGTCCGAGAAGATGACGTAGGGCGGGACCCCCGCGTCGTCGGCGAGCCGCTTGCGGAGCTTGCGCAGGCGCTCGAACAGCACTTCGTCGTAATCGGTCGGCCGGTTGGAGGAAGCCGCGGGCTTCGGCTCTTGCAGCACCACGGAGACGGTGGCGCCCTCCAACACGGGGCGAGCCGCCTCGGTGAGGCGCAGGGTGCCATGCTCCGCCTCGGCTTCCACGAGGCCCTGCTCGATGAAGCGGTCGACCAGGAGCCGCCATGTATCCGCCGAGCGGTGCTTGCCCTGGCCGTACGAGGCAAGCCGCTCGTGACCCCATTTCGTGATCCGCGCGTTCGCCGACCCGCGAAGGACATCGACGAGGTGCGCGCGGCCGAACCGCTGTTTGGTCTGCAGGATGCAGTTCAGGAAGAGGCGGGCGTCTTCCGACACGTCCACCCGCTCCCGCCCGGCCGACTCCGCGAGGCAGTTGTCGCACATCCCACACGGCTCGGCAGGCGGGGTGTCGTCGAAGTAGGTCAACAGCGGCTGGCGGCGGCAACCGGTGGCGCCGGCGAAGCGTAGCATCGCCTGGAGGCGGGCGTTGCGGCCGGGCCGCTCGTGGGGCGCGCCCTGCTCGATGAAGTGGTGGATGGTGCCCACGTCACCGCGAGAGAAGAGCAGGACGCAGTTGGAGGGCAGACCGTCGCGGCCGGCGCGGCCGATCTGCTGGTAGTAGGTCTCCAGGCAGTCCGGTAGCGAATGGTGCGCGATGAAGCGGACGTTCGACTTGTTGATCCCCATCCCGAAGGCAATGGTCGCCACGATCACGGGCACTTCGTCGCGCTGGAACAGTCGCTGGTTCTCGCGGCGGGTCCCGTCGTCCAACCCCGCGTGATACGGCAGCGCGCGGACGCCCTTCTCGGTGAGCTGCGCTACCATGGTGTCCACCTGGTCTCGGGTGCTGCAGTACACGATGCCGGACTGCTCCGGATGGGCGCCGAGCACCTGAAGGAGCTGCGCCACCGGATCGGTGCGCGGCTGCACTTCCAGGTGGAGGTTCGGGCGGTCGAAGCCGGCAACGAAGGTGTTCTCTACCGTAATCCCAAGCGTGGTGCGGATGTCGTTCTGCACGCGGGCAGTAGCGGTGGCGGTCAGCGCCAGGCAGACGGCGTCCGGACAGGCGGCGCGGATCTCGCGGATGCGGCGGTACTCGGGGCGGAAGTCGTGGCCCCACTCGGAGATGCAGTGTGCCTCGTCCACCGTAAGGCAGGAGACCTGGCATTCCGCCAGCATGTCCCGGATCTCGGGACGCACCAGCGTTTCCGGCGCCATGTAGACGAGTTTCGCTTCCCCGCTGCGGATGCTCCGCACGGCGGCGGAGTAGGCAGAGGAGGTGAGCGTGCTGTTGAGGCTGACCGCCGGGGCACCCACCTCGCGGAGTTGGTCCACCTGGTCCTGCATCAGCGACAGCAGCGGCGACACCACCACGGTGAGTCCGGGAAGGAGCAGTGCCGGAATCTGGTAGCAGAGCGACTTGCCGGCGCCGGTGGGCATCACGCCGAGGCAATCCTGCCCCGCCAGGACGGAGCGGATGATCTCCGGCTGCAGCTTGCGGAACTCGCTGTAGCCGAACACCTTCGCCATCAACTGCCGGGCGGTCTCCAGCTCGACGGGCACTCGCGGCGCGGCCGGGCGCGGTGCAGCGGCCGGCCGCGGAACGGCACCCGGAGCCGGGGCGGGAGCGCCGGTGGGCACGTCGAACCAACCGGAAAGCTGGAGGACGCAGCGAGCCTCACGCTCCGGCTGCCCTTCAGGTCGCCACCAGGGCGAGAGGGAGACGCGGAGCAGGGTGCCGGCGGGGATCTCCTCCAGCGGCTCCTGAAGCCCCACGTAGGGAAGACGGCACTCCCCCTCCGGACCGGCGCAGCAGTAGACGCTCTCCTCGCCTTCCGCGTCCAGGCGCAGCGAGACCCGGGGACGCCAGAACAGCGTGCTCTTTGCCGGCACCCGGGTCCGCTCCCCCACGTACAGCGCTCCCGACGGCGCGAGTTGCAGCGCACCCTCGAATAGCTCCTCTACCGGCCCGGACACGGGCGGCTGAAAGCGCTCGATGGTGGGCGTGGGGTTCGCCACAGCGCGCACCTTACGCCCAGAGTGCACCAGGAGGTCCTCAGTGTGCGGAAGGAGCAGGGTCTCCGGCGGCGCCCCCTCGACTTCCCACACGTCGCCAAGGGCGTACTCCGTACCCCAACCGGTGGAATCCGAAGAGGGAGGGAGCAGGCGGACGCCGCAGCCATCCGGGGCGATACCGCCCACGCATATTCCGTCTCCACGGCGGATCTTTTCGACGATGAGGACTTTCATAGGGACAGGATACGGGAACGACGGGCTGCTTTGCTACCGGGTGGCGCAAGGACCGGTGAGTGGTTGGAGACTACCCGTGTGGGAGTGTGGGAGAGCCGATCCGGGGACTGGCACGATTCCCCGTTTTTGCGCCATAAACGTGTCGATTGCCGGTCGGAAGGCGTTGAATACGGTTCTAAATGATGCCATGCGGGTACGACCGTTCGTGCCTGACGTGGCAGTGTTTGGCACGTTTTGGCAGCCCTTAGAAAATAGGAGCCCGGGGACTGTGCAGAGAAAGATTCCCGAGTGAAATCTGAAATCCGGGTTAAACGCGGCGGTGTCTTGGATGTATGCGAGCATTGATAACACAAGTTTGTATTTTACCAGGCAGATTACCGGATGTCCACTCTCTGGCGTGGGGGCAGCGCGCGAACGTAGTTACCCAGACAGAACACGGTTGCGGGCAGCGAGTTGGGAGGGTTGGGGAGCGCCATGGGGACCGCAATGGCCTCAAGGGACCAAAGGGACCCAAAGGACCCAAAGGACCCAAAGGACCCAAGGGAGCGGCGGCCGAGAGGCCGACGTGTGGGGGCGGGACGGTTTTGTGGTACAAACGGAGGCTTGTCCACCGATCTTCCATCAAGATCGGTTACCTCACCAGCGGTAGAGGGGGAGGAGCGGGATGGACTTGACGCTTCCATCCGGATGGGCCTGGTAGAACCGAGACGCGGGGAGTTGGAGGGCGGACAGGGGACCGCCGGTTCCGGCACCGGTGTCGATACCGATCTTGTCGACGCGTTGAAAAACCGTCGGTTGGGCGGTGTGTCCGAAGATGACCAGTCGCCCGGAGGGGTCTTCGACGGAGGTGAATTCCTTTCGGATGGAGACCAACTCGGCGGGATCGGTCTCCTCGGGCCACTGGCCGGGAGGCACGCCGGCGTGGACGAATACTACGTGCTCGAGCCGCGGCAGGGTACACCGCCAGAAGGTCCGCAGCAGGCTAAACAGCCGGTCCAGGAGTTCCGGACAGGGATCCGTGTTCGCCAGTGAGGGAGTTAAGCCGAACGACCGTAAGGTGGGCAGGAAGCTCCTGGGAGGCCACAGCGGTCCGGCCGGCGCCCAAGCGAGCGGATTCGGGCGGTGAAAGTAGCCGGCCGCGGCGACCTCATGGTTACCCCAGAGGAGTATAGTCCGTCCGGGGTCGCGGTCGTGCTCGGCCAGCACGCGCTCGACGACACGCCGAGAATCTGGGCCGCGATCGAGGTAGTCGCCGAGGAAAACGGTGTAATCACCGGGCCTGCGCGGCAATTCGGCGAGGAGGGCGTCCAGGAGGTGTGCCTGACCGTGGATATCCCCGACAGCCCAGACGGAGGGTGCGGGATCGCGATCCGGCGCTTCGGGCAGTATCGGGCTCACCGGATCCAAAGCAAGAGGTCTCCCCGTGCGGCCGTCGGTAGAAATGGACTTTTCCGAGAACGGCGCCACGGCTTGCCACGTATGATCATTCATAGCATGGGTGCCGCCTCCCGTGCCAGACGCCGGGTTCCCGGTCTCCCCTATCGGGCTGCCGTTACAGCCCACCGGGCTCCAAGCAGCAGACGGTAATCGCAACCTGGCGATCCGGGTGATCGAGGGGCAAGGGAGGGTCTGGGGCGTCTCGCCCCGAACAGCACCCCATAGCGCGTTGGTAGGCGCATTGTCCAGCTTTGCGGAGAAACTGGGCAAAGTATGTAGACGAGTTCACGGGAACCGGCTGCCCGGCGCTGATGGGCGCCGCCGCCTCATTTTCTCGCTTCTTATGTGCCGATGAACGCGGTAAGAGACTACCGCGCGCAGAGTTGGCTGGTTGTCCGAAGTCCCCGTAATGCAGCAAGTGCCCCCCTCGAACACCGGTTCTCGTAAGCGTCGGGTTACCGTGCAGGCGCTGGTCATCACTGGGGTGCTGGCGGCTTGCGTGGGGGGAGGCGCCCTGCTGTTCCGTGGCCCGCACGGGCCATCGTCCGCGCCCCCGCCCGGGTCTACGTGGCTGGAGCGCCAGGAGGCCGACGCGCGCGCCGCGGTGCGGGCTACGCCCCGGGACTCACGCGCCCAACTGGCGCTGATCTCACTACTCGGATCCGCGGGGAGGCGCTACGACGCACTGGACGCGGCTCGGGAGGCGCATCAATTGCTGCCGGACGATGAGCCGGTCCGATTGGCGCTGGCGGACCTCCTGATCAGCACCGCCCACCTGGACGACGCGGTAGCACTGCTGCACCCGCAGGCAGAGCGCTCGCCCGAACACCGGATACGACTCGCCAGCGCGCAGGTGCGAGCGGGACGGCGCGAGGCGGCCGTCCAGACCCTCAGTCGCCTGCGCGATCCAGATGCGGCCGTAGGGCTGCAGGCTGGGCAGATCTGCCTGGATGCACTGCATCCCGAAATGGCGCTTCCCTTCCTCCGTCGTGCCGCGCTCGCCACTTCAAGCACGGATGCCCGGGCGACGTTGGGCCTTTGTTTATTGGTGCTGGGAGAGTACCGGGAGGCGGCGAAGATATTAGCGCAGGTGGAGTCCGCAGCCCGGGACGTCGCATCGCTGGAGTATTACCTGGGCAGTGCGATCCGGCTGACCGACGACCGCAAGCGACTGCCCGAGGCGGCCGAGCACTTGCGGCGCGCGGTGGAGCTGGAGCCGTCCGAAGCGCTTCAGCGCTACGAACTCGGGCTCGCCTACGTGCAGCTACGCGACTGGCCGAACGCCGCAATCGAGCTTTCGCAAGCGGCAGAGCTCAAGCCGGAGGTCGCCGAATTCCAGCGAGACCTTTCGCGTATCCAGGCGCACGAGGGCCATCCGACCGGCGCGGCCGTCGCCCAATCGCGCTACTTGCGGATTCTCAGCGATTCCCCGGCGGCGGTCGCCCTCCTCGAGCCCCTGGTCCGAAAGTACCCGCAAGACCTTCCCCTGGCGCTGGAACTGGGCGAGGCGTATTACGATAGCTGGCTCACCCCCAAAACGCTGGCCCTGCTCCACGGGCTGGAGGCGAAGCAGCCCCGGAACGTAGACGTGCTCACCGCCGTCTTCCGCGGCGAACGGGCATCCAAGCACGACGAGAATGCGCTGAAGGCGCTGGACCGCCTCCTCGAGCTGCAGCCGGACAAGCCGGAGTTACTGGAGGAGCGCATCGACCTCCTCCAGCGCCTCAATCGCTACGACGAGGCAGAGGCCCTCCTGATACGCCTGCGAGACCGGGAGCCGGAGAACGCGGCGCGCCACTACCAGCTGGCGCTGGGACTGACCACGTGGTCGTCTCGTCCCGACCGCATGGCGCTGGCAGAGCGTAGCCTGCGCGAAGTGATCCGACTGAACCCCGCGAGCCCGGACGGCTATTACCGCCTTGGGTTGGTGCTCCAGAACACGAAACGAGCCCCGGAAGCGATCCCGCTGTTCCGCAAGGCGCTCGATCTCTCTCCGCGGATGACGGACGCCGTGCGCGCGCTGGCACGAGCCTACGGGATGACCCACGACGCCGCGCGGTCGGAAGAGGTTTTCCGGCTCTACCGCTCATTGAACGCTCAAGACGAAGAGCAGAAGCGGCTAGAGATGCCCAGCAGCCTGCACCGGGCCACCCGGGAAGAACACCGGCGGCTGGCAGAGTTCTACGTACGCACCGGCCGATTTGAAACCGCGGTCGCAGAGTTGGAAGGCGTCCTCCACTCCGATCCCGCCGACACCGAGACGCGGCGCCTCCTCGTGAGCCTTTACGGACACCTTCGCCGGTTCCAGCGGCAATATGAGGAGCGATCGAAGCTCCTCCCACGGCGAGAGGGAAAGAGTTTGAAAGGGTCCGGATGAGCTTCAATCCCCTATCGCCGCCGGCCCGGGTGTCCCTGACACTCTCGGCGGGCCTCTGCTTGTTCTTCACCTCCGGCTGTCCCCGCAAGCCCAACCGGCCCGTGCCGCAAGCGCCTGCCCGCGCCGGCGAGACGATCCGGTTTGAGGACGTGGCGGGCACCGCCGGCATTCGGTTCCGGCACTTCAATGGTGCGGACGGGCGGTTTCTAATGCCGGAGTCGGTGGGCCCCGGCGGAGCGTTCATCGATTACGATGGAGACGGCTGGCTGGACCTCTACCTGGCCAACGGCTCCAATTGGCCCGACCGCCCGGACGCGCACAAGACGGGAGCTTTGTACCGGAACCAGCAGAACGGCACCTTTCGCGACGTGACCCGCGAGGCCGGCCTCGCAACGTCCCTCTACGGCCTAGGCTGCGCGGTGGGCGACTACGACAACGATGGGCACGACGACTTGCTACTTACCGGCATGGGCGCGACCCGTCTTTTTCACAACACCGGGAAGGGACGGTTTACGGACGCAACGCCCGCGAGTGGTCTCGATCACCCGGCAACCTGGGACTATTACACCAGCGCGGCCTGGTTCGACTACGACCGGGATGGGCGGCTCGATCTTTTTACTTGCAGGTACGTGGACTGGTCGCCCAAAAAGGACGTGCCGTGCCGGTCCGGCTCCGGGAAGCGCATCTATTGCGGCCCCAACCAGTACGACCCGGTACGCAGCCAGCTGTTCCGGAACCTCGGGCAGGGCCGCTTCCAGGATGTGAGCCAGGTTACCGGCATTTCCGAAGCCAGCGGTAAAGCGTTGGGCGCTCTGCCCATCGACGAGAACGGCGATGGCTGGCTCGACCTGTTCGTGACGAACGACACGACCCCGAACCACCTATTCCGCAACGAGAGCGGGAAACGCTTCGAGGAAATGGCGCAGGAGTTGGGGGTGGCGGTCGATGAGAATGGCCGGATGCGGTCCGGCATGGGTATCGACGTAGCCGACGTCCACAACAATGGCAGCATGGCGTTCACCATCGGCAACTTTGTGAAGGAAGGCGTCTCCCTTTACGACCGGACCGGGTCGCTCTACATGGATACAGCCGGAAACAGCGGGCTGATTCCGGCCAGCCTCCACAGCGTGACCTTCGGGCTGACTTACCTGGATGCGGACCGGGATGGCTGGCAGGATCTCTTCACCTACAACGGCCACGTAGACCCCCACGTCGAAGAAGCCGGTGGAGACAACACCTACCGCCAACTTCCCCAACTCTTCCAGAATCGATCCGGAACGTTCACCGAAGTCGGAAAGCAAGCCGGCGCCGCGTTCCAGACCCCGCAGGTGGGGCGAGGGTGTGCCTGGGGCGACTTCGACAACGATGGAAAACCGGACCTGCTACTCTGCGAGAACGCCGGGCCCACGCGGCTACTGAAAAACGTCACGGCCGATCAGAATCACTGGCTGGGCGTCCGCCTCGAGGGCACCCGGGGAAACCGCAACGGCTACGGGGCGGAAGTGCGCGCGACCGTGGGAGGCGTAACGCAGCGGCGCTGGATTCGCAGCGGCGGCAGCTACCTTTCGCACAGCGATACGCGGGCGCTGTTCGGACTGGGCGCCTCCGACAAGGTAGACCGATTGGAAGTACGCTGGCCATCCGGCGCCACCAGCCTGGAAGAACGGGTCGCGCCGGATCGCTACATGACGCTGAAAGAGCCGCCCGGGGCGTGACGGCCGCCGGAAAGCACCCGCTTTCCGGCGCGAGGCCGCCAGGTGCCGGCGGCCATCCGTGATCGGGCAACCGGCCCCCCGGTGGATGGGACGACGCGCTAGAGGCGGGGGCCCCCGGTCTTTACCTCGACGGACCGGTCGTCCATGAGAACCGTGATGGTGCCCTGGGTGTCCGTACGATAGACCCGCACCCCTGCGGCTTTGAGCGCCGCTAGCACGCCGGCATCCGGTCTCTGGCCGGACTTCCTCGCTACCGGGATGACGGCGTATCGGGTTCGCAACGACTTCAAAGCCGAGGTCACCAGCGCATCCGCCGCTCCGCCCCGGCCGATGCGCAGCACCTGACCCCAGGGCGCGCGCTCCAGTTGCTTCAAGAGCATTTGCTGATGCTTCAACTGCGTGTCCCCCAGGCTCAGGAAGGCCACTTTATCCTGCCGGAATTCCAGGACCATCGAGTTATTGGGATCCTGCCGGAAGCGCCGCTGCATGTCCCCGCTGGGGCCCACCATGGTGACCTGACAGAAGGGGTCGTAGTTGAGAACGTGGGTATCCCCGGGAATGGCATCGCCGTACACCAGGCGCTGCTTGCCCTGGAGCTCGCCCGCGACGCGCTCCAGCACCTTGGCGGACGGCGGACTGGAGCGACAGGGATTGGTGAGCACCTGACCGACGGAAAAGGCCTTCAATACCGCGGGGGCGCCACCGAGGTGCGTGTCTTTCCAGGTCTGGATGAACACGCCCTCCAGGTTCCGGATCCCGTGTGCCTTGAGCCAGGCGATGATCCGGGGAGCTTCAGACCGCGTTCCCGCCCCCACGAGCAACGCGTGATCGCCGGGGGTCTCGACGAGCGTCGCGTCTCCTTGATCGAGAGCGAAGAAGGTGATGCGAAGCCGATCCAGGCCCTTCGCGGAAGGGACGCCGCTGCTTAAAAGCAGAGCGGCGGCGCTTACGAGCGCGGAGACCGCCGCGCGCCATCGATAACCGAGTCTGACCATCATGGGAACCCGAAGAACTAGTGCAGGAGGGGCCACCAGGGCCCACCGGAAGGGGGCGGCATCCAGGAAGGATACGACAAATCGCCCGGGTGAAGGAAGCCGGAAACGAAGAAAAAGGGGCCACCCAACCGGGCGACCCCTTCTTCGCTAGCTAACTAGAACGCGCTCGTTCTTAGTTCCGGTCCCACATGTCGCCGATGCCGCCACGAGTTGCGGCGTCACGGTAGTAAGGCTGGGCCACCTGGCTCGCCTTCATCGCCTTCACGTGGCCATCCAGGAACGCGATGTTGCACATGCCGCTGTGGCGGTTGGCCACAGTGGTGGCGTCATGCGCCTGCTGGTCATAGCGGCGGCTGTAGTCCTTACCCCAGCCCGAGAGGTCCGTCTTGTCGCGGTCCGTATCGGCGTTGAACGTTGCCCAATCCGGGAACGTGCCTACGTCGTGGAAGTAGATGGTCTCGGCGGGCCTGGCGATCTCGGACTCCTTCGGGGAATCGCCCCAGCCGAGATTGTTGTGCTGATGCGCGTAGCCGGAGACCCGCGGGTTCAGCGGAGACGGCTCGCGGCTCAGACTTGCACTGGGGCAAGAGTAGATCTGGTAGTTCTTGGTATAGGGCAGAAGCAGCCCCATCCAGCGGATGTCCGCCTGCCCGCCCAGGTTGTAATTACCCAGGTAAGACGGACAGATCTTTTCGTCGAAGTCTTGCGTATACATCGAAGCCGCAGTCACGATCTGCTTGAGGTTAGACTTGCAGCTTGTGGCGCGAGCCGCTTCTCGAGCCCGGGCAAACACCGGGAAGAGGATAGCGGCCAGAATGGCGATGATAGCAATCACTACGAGGAGCTCAATAAGTGTGAAAGCCCTCTTTTTCATGTTTTCTCCCGACTACCGACAGCGCAGACCGCGCCGAGCATGTTGGACTACAGCGACCGTGGCCGCTGTCTTAAATACTTTTTACACATCGGGGCTGCGACTTCCTGCAGAGATTCTAGAAAAAAAACGCATGATCCCGGCTTTTTCTTTTGAAGGGTGAAAGTAGCGAGATGCCTTTAGAATCACGGTAGGGTGCTACTTCGTGTCCGGTGAACCATTCAGGTGATCTCGCCCGTGGAATTGCACTTCCCCTGCTACCAGGCGCGCCTGAATTGTATTTCGGGCCTTATTGAATCGTGATCCCACGTTTCATAACGGGCTCTAACCGGTGCAGTTCTTTGCATGAACTGCACCTCCGCGCCACGTAGAGTGATTTCAGGGCGAGCCCAACCGGATTTGAAGCAAGCGGCGGCAGGAGCGCACTCGCATGACCGCGTTGCAGCATCCGAAGCGAACCCTTCAGGTTCCGCCGCCCGTCGTTTCGCCCGGGCAACCGGATGCTGCGTAGAACCAAACCGTGCGCCGTCGCGCTGCTCGGCCCATGAGAAACCAAGACTCGATGGCGAAGCCCGCTTCCCCGCCTCGCAACCAGCAAACGCGGCACCTGCTGCCGCTAGGGATCTCCCTCGCAGTGGCGCTGGGACTCGGCTTGAGCGGCTGGGGCGTCTACAGCCAACGCCGCTCACCCGGGGCCCACAGAACGAATGGCCCGGATCTACTGCAGACCGAGAACCGGCTAAAGCTTGAGATTCAACAGGCGCCCCGCGATCCGGCGCCACGGCTGCGGCAAATCGAGTATTACCTGGCGCAGGGACGGAACGCGGACGGCCTGGACGCGGCACGGGAGGCGGCTGCCGCGCTGCCTGACGACGCGGAGGTGCGCGCGGCCCTGGCCGACGCGCTGGCGGCCACCGGGCGGGTCCAGGACGCGATCCGGCTGTTTGCGAAAATCAAGCCGGTGGAAAACGGGGCGCGGCTGCAGCTAGCGCGCTACTTCATCCAAGACGGGCAGTTCGAACGAGGCGCCGCGCTGGCCCGCTCGATCAGTGACCCGGCATCCAGCCAGGCTCTTACCGCGGCGCAGTTGCTGATCGACGCGCGCAGGCCGGAGGACGCGGTGGCGGTGCTCAAGCCCGTGCTGCGCCACGCACCGGGAGGGGAGACGCGCAATCACTACGGATTTGCGCTCCTGCTGGCGGGTCGATATCGAGAAGCCGCGGACCTGCTGCTGGCGGGAGCCCGGGAGAGCCCCGACGTCCCCACACTCCATTTTTATGCGGGAAGCGCCCTCCGGCTTTCGGGCGATCTACCGAGACTGCCGGCAGCCGAGGACGAGCTGCGCCGGGCCGTGTCACTCGCCGATCAAGACGCCTTCTTTCAGTATGAACTGGCCCTCTGCCTGGCCCAGCAGCGTAACTGGGAAGGCGCCCGGGACGCCATGGAGGCGGCGGCAAAACTAAGCCCGGAAACCCCGGAGATCCAGCGTGACCTCGCCCGCGCCTACACCAAGACGAAGCAGGCACTGCCCGCGGCGCTCGCACGGGCGCGCTACTACCACCTGGTAGACGCGGGGGCGGCGGCGGTCAAGCTGCTGGAGCCGTTAACCCGCAAAGACCCCGAGAACATTGAGCTGGCGCTGGGGTACTCCGTGGCATTGAATTCAGCAAACCGCTTTGCGGAAGCGTCGGCGTTGCTGGAGAAGCTCCACGCTCGTTATCCGGAGAATGCCGACATACTCTGGTCGCAGTATCGCCTGCAAACGGCGCTGAAGCTTTACGATCGGGCGTTCGGCAGCCTGCAGCTACTCGAAAAAGGAGCCGGGGATGATCCGGTGCTCCTCGGGGAGCAGGCGGTTACGCTGCAGCACCTGGCCCGGTACGCGGAGGCCGAGGCGCTGTTATTCAAACTCCGGGATAAGGAGCCGGACAATCCCGAACGTCACTACAACCTTGGCCTGGCATTGAGCCTGTGGTCGGCGCGTCCGGATGCGAAGCAAGTTGCAGAAGCGGAGCTTCGCCGGGCGATCGAGCTCCGGCCCAATCACGCGGCCGCTCATTACGCACTCGGGCAACTCCTGCTCAGCCGAGGCGCGCCGGCGGAGGCGGTGGGGCAGCTCCGGCGAGCACTGGATCTGCTACCGACCCACGTGGACGCGCAGCGCCTGCTGGGCCGCGCCTACCTGCAGGCAGGTAATCGCGCCGCCTCGGAAGAGGCCTTCCGCACGTTCCGCGCGCTGCAGGCGCGAGCGGATGAACGGAAGCGATTGGAGTTACCCGTGCGGCGCATGCAGGAGATCCATCGCAGTCGCATGGCGCTCGCCCGTTATGAGCTTCGCACCGGCGATCCGAAAAGTGCGACCAGTGAGTTGGAGAAGGTGGTGTATCAGTTTCCGGACGACCGAGAGGCGCACCAGCTTCTGGAAGGTCTTTACGGCTACGCCCGCCGTTTCCAGGCCCAGTTCGAGGAGCGCCAGTGGCTAAAGGCGCAGGGCCGGCCCGCGGTGGCGCCGAGGACTCACCCATGACCCGTAGAGCCGCAGCATCCGCGGCGGTGATCGCAGGCGTACTCGCGGCGCTGTCCGGCTGTGGAGGTCATCCGAGCAGCAAGCCGGCACCTCCGGCGGTGAGCGCCTCCGGCAGCCCCATCCAGTTCGCCGACGTCACCGCCGCAGCGGGCATCCACTTCACGCACTTTACCGGAGCCGACGGCCGCCTGCTCATGCCGGAGTCCGTCGGCTCCGGCGGCGGGTTCCTTGATTACGACGGCGATGGCTGGCTAGACGTCTATCTCGTTAACAGCACCAGCTGGCCGAAGCATCCGTCACTGGGTAAGACGGGCGCACTCTACCGGAACCTACACGACGGGACGTTCCAGGACGTAACCCGCGCCGCGGGGCTCGCGGTGCCGATGTACGGGCAAGGGTGCGCGGTGGGCGACTTCGACGCGGACGGACGGGTGGATCTGCTGGTTACCTGCCTGGGCCCAAACCACCTGTTCCGGAACCTGGGGAACGGGCGGTTTTCCGACGTCACCGCCGCCTCGGGGCTGGGAGGAGGCGGCCCGTGGGATTGGCACACCAGTGCGGCCTGGCTGGACTACGACCGCGACGGGCAACTGGACCTGTTCATCTGCCGGTACATCCGCTGGTCTCCGGAGACGGACGTGGAGTGCAAGGCGGCGACGGGAGACCGGACGTACTGCGGTCCGATGCAGTATCCGGAGCAGCCCAGCCTCCTGTATCGGAACCTGGGTAACGGCAAGTTCCAGGATGTTAGCCGGTCCACCGGCATCGCGTCCGCGCCAGGGAAGGGCCTCGGGGTGGTGCCCCTCGACGAGAACGGCGATGGCTGGGTAGACCTGTTTGTGAGCAACGACCTGGTTGCGAACCACTTGTGGCGAAATGAGGGAGGCCGGAAGTTCCACGAAGTGGCCCAGGAGAACGGGGTAGCGGTGGCGGACAGCGCCGCCGCACGCGCCGGAATGGGCATCGACGTAGCCGACCTCCGAAATGCGGACGACGTTACCTTCGCGATCGGTAATTTTGCGGGAGAGGGCCTGGCGCTGTTCCGCCGTGGTCCCGCCGGATATGCCGACGAGGCACGCTCCAGCGGGCTGCTGCCCGCCAGCCTTACCAGTTTGACCTTTGGGCTGGCGTTTCTGGACGCCGACCGGGACGGCTGGACGGATCTCTTCACCTACAACGGTCACGTCGATCCCTTTGCCGGTAAGAATGGGGAAGCCATTCGCTTCCGCCAGGCGCCGCAGCTCTTCCGCAACCAGAAGGGTGCCTTTACCGACGTGTCCGCGCAGGCGGGGGCTCCCTTCCTGGAGCTCCAGGTCGGTCGCGGGTGTGCGTGGGGCGATTTCGACAACGACGGGCGCCCGGACCTGCTGCTCTGCGAGAATGCGGGACCCGCCCGGCTCCTCCGCAACGCCACAAGCGACACGCACCACTGGCTGGGGGTACGGCTGCGCGGAAAGCCGGGTAACCGGGACGGCTATGGAGCCGAAGTACGCTTGACCGTGGACGGAGTCACCCAGCGACGATGGATTCACAGCGGCTCCAGCTACCTCTCCGCTAACGACACCCGGGCGCTCTTCGGGTTAGGTGACGCAAGCCGGGCGGACCGCCTGGAGGTGCGGTGGCCGTCGGGGCGCCACTCCGAGGCCACCGCTCCGGCGCTCGACCGCTACCTGGAGGTTGCCGAGCCCTGACCGACGGGTAGGGTTTGCAGGTTTACCTGGCCGTCTTGACATCCACCGAGCGCCCGTCCGTCGTCACGGTTACGTTGCCCTGCAGGTCGGTGCGGTACACCTTGACTTTGGCCTTCCGGAGCATTGACAGTGTTATAGCACTGGGCGCCTTTCCCGCGCGCCGGGCTACCGGAATGACGGCAACCCGGGTCTTCAGCGGCTTCAACAGAGAGGGCAGCAGCGCGTCCGCGGAACCGGCGTGCCCGATCACCAGGACCTGACCGTCAGGCCGGTCGCGGCTCGTCTTCCACATTGCCTCCTGGTGCTTGCGGGTAGTCTGGCCGAGGTTGAGCACGGAGAGCTTGTCGTAGCTGAACTCCACCATGAGCGAGCAGTCGGGGTCATTCGCGAATCGAGAGATCATGGGTCCCGTAGGCGCGATGGCATTGAGGCGGCACGGGGGAGAGAAGAAGATCGTGATCGACTGACCCGGCCCCGGGGAACCCATCACCATTTTCCCTTGCTTCTCTTGCTGCTGGGCGTAAGCGTATACGGCGTTGGCCCTCGGACCGGCAGTAAAGACGGCGTTGTGGAAGAACTGCCGTGCACCGAACCCCTTTAGTACTTCCAGTGCCCCGCCCAACTGCTGATCCTTCCAGGTGGTGATGAGCAGCGTATCGAGCCGCTTGATGCCTCGACTCTTGAGAAACCGAATGACCTGGGGTCCTTCCCCCGGTGCCCCGGCACCGCTGAGCATCGGGCTGCCACTCGGTGGCTCAACGAGCGTTGCTTCCCCGCGATCCAGCGCTAGAAACGTGAAGCGGAGCGGAGGGTTGGATTGTGCCAGACCGCTACCCGGCAAGGCTAGCAGAACTGAACCCGCGGCGAGTACCGGCACCCAACGATAGATCAGTGCGTGCATGAGTTGATGAAACAAAAGGAGACCGGATCGCTTGTGCGATCCGGTCCCCAGTCTACTGGTCTGATTGCTCTTTTACCGCAAGTCTTACCGGAGGTCCCAGACGTCCGTAGGCCCACCCTGCAGGGCCGTATTGAGGAACGGACCGGTAACCTGGGACGGGCGGACCGCCTTTACGTGCCCATCCACGAAGCCGATGGTGCACTGGCCGCTGTGGATCGGACCGACCGTCGTAGCGTTACAGCAGGGGCCGGAACCGTTGGGCGCCTGGTTGTAGCCCCGGATGCAGTCCTGGCAGTCCGTGTAGCCCGCGACTTTCGTCACCGCTTCGTTATCGGGGTTGGCCATGAAGACCGCCCAGCTTCGCTCGGGACGCTCCGCGTAGTAGATCGTGTCCGCCGGGGCAGCTACTTCCGCCATCGCGCGCGCCGACCCCAGGCCCCACCCGAAGGTCATGTGGTTGTTGCCGTACGAAGTAAACTGCGGGTTGCCGGGGTTCGGCTCATTGCCCCCACCCCAACTCGGACAGCGATAAATCCCGGTGTTCTTGGTGTAGGGAAGGATAAGACCCATCCACTGCACGTCGTTACCGCCTACTGTGTAGCCGCTGCCCCCCCAGGACACCAGCAGCTTCTCGTCGTAATCTTGCGAGTACATCATGCAGCCGGTCAGGATCTGCTTCATGTTGCTCTTGCAAGTGGTCGCACGCGCGGCCTCACGTGCCTTCGCGAACACGGGGAACAAGATCGCAGCCAGGATAGCTATGATGGCAATGACTACGAGTAATTCGATTAGGGTGAAGGCTTTCCTTCTCATGGCGTCTCCTTGGTTGATACTAAACAATGCTTTACTGACTTCGCCACGAACAATAGACCCACGATGACGCAGGTAAATATTTCTTTTGTATGCCCCGTATTCTTATACCTGCATTTACGATTTTAGGCTTTATACACCCCTGATATTGCAACGGCGTTGCGTACTGAGCAGGAACTATTAACGAACTCCGTTAAATACTAGTTCACCCTACATTTTGAGCCAGTTTGCGGGCTTTATACCCAGTGTCACGAAGAAGGAAAACAGTTTATGTGGATTTTTGATGGTCACCTGGATCTCGCAATGAACGCGCTAATCTGGAACCGGGATCTCAATATTCCGGTTCACGAACAGCGGCAGTTAGAAGTTGAGGCCGGGCTTGCTCGGGCGGGTTACGGGCGAGGAACGGTCGCTTTCCCCGAGATGCGAAAGGGAGAGGTTGCCGTCACCATTGCGACCTTAATAGCCCGGGTTCAGAAGCCGGGCAATCCGTTCCCCGGTTTCAGAGCTTCCGAGATTGCCTTCGCCGCCGCGCAGGGCCAACTCGCGTATTACCGGATGCTGGACGAGCAAGGGGTGGTGCGTATTCTCCCCGATCTACCAGCACTCCACGCCCACATCAGGGAGTGGGAAGCGGCGCCCGCCACCACCCCGCTCGGGATCATCCTCACCATGGAGGGCGCGGACCCGGTCGTCTACCCGGAGCAGATCCACCGCTGGAAGGCGGATGGGCTTCGCTGCATCGGCCTCACTCACTACGGGACCGGCAACTACGCCGCCGGAACCTCCACGGTGGGAGGCCTGACCGACCTGGGGAGGGCGATCCTGCCGGAGATCAAGCAGGCCGGCCTGGTGCTGGACCTCACCCACCTGGCCGACCAGGCGTTCTGGGAAGTGTTGGAGCGCTTCGATGGACCCGTGCAGTGCAGCCACCAGTGTTGCCGCGCCCTGGTGCCGGACGACCGCCAGATGGACGATGACCAACTCCGGGCGGTGATCGAGCGAGGGGGCGTGATCGGCGCCGCGCTGGACGCCTGGATGCTCCACCCGGGCTGGGTGAAGGGGGTCACGGAAAACAGCGTCTGCGACCTGGGAGCGATGGTGGATCACATCGACCATGTCTGCCAATTGGCGGGCAACTCTCACCACTCCGCTATCGGCACCGACCTGGACGGGGGTTACGGCCAGGAGCAGACACCGCACGACCTGGACACCATCGCCGACCTCCAGAAGGTACCCGAACTCCTCCGCGCCCGGGGCTACACCGAAGACGACGTGCAAAACATCATGCACGGCAACCTGGTCCGCCTCTTCGAGCGGGCCTGGTCGTCCGTCTGAGGTGTGCTGCCTGTCGCACCGGATACGGCTGGAACCGGGAGGCTGAAGGCTTCTCCCTCGTTCGACTTTTGATCCTTCTCCCGGCGGGCGAGCGTCACGCTCTCGGCGGAGGGATTAAGGTGCGACGGAACTGCGAGGGGACTGCCTGCGGGTTCTCGCTGGGTAGGTTGGATTGACCGGAGCGGGAGACGGAGGGGTGGGACCTCCGCCTCCCGCCGGCGGCCGCCCCTAGTGAAGCATCCCGTTCGACGAGATGTCGTAATCGCGGCTATAGCCGGCACCGGGACTGGTAAGCCACGGACGGCTATCGAACAGGTCCCGGCGGCACTCATGGCTGGCGTCGGCATTGCGGCTGCGCAGGTCTTCCAGACGGCTGCGAAAGTGCTCCGGGATGAAGTGCCGCTCCGGCGGGCAGAGCCAGTCGTAGATATCAACCAGGGCGCAAAGCAGCCGCCAGTGGGGACCTACCTCGTGGAGCAGGTGGTCCCACTCCAGGTTGCCCTGGGTTCCGCGGATGATGTTGATGATGTCCGGCCAGTCGCACCGCTTCAACTGGAACACGAATAACTTCATCCAGCACATGTCCGCTGCGCTGACCATCTTCACCGGTGATCCGAGTAATTCGGCCGGCACCGCGCGCCGGAACCAGCTCGGATCAATGTCGTCTTCTTTGTTCGCCAACCGCCAGATCAGATCTACGATCACCCCTTCCCGCACGGAACGGAAGATCCAGTCCCGGTCGTACGGCTCGTCGTGAAACATGTCTCCAAAACCGGCATTGCAGATCGCGTCGATGGCGAGCTGCCGATGGTCCGGGAGGATCACCACGTCCATGTCTTTGGTGCCGCGCCAGAACCCCGTGTGGTACCACAGTCCAAACCCACCCGCAACGAGGTAATGGACCCCTCCTTCATTCAAGGCCTGCAACGCCCGCGCGAACCATTTCTTTTGCCGCGGCGCCAGGTCTTGCTCCATCTCCTGGACCGACCGCCCCGACGTCACTGCGGTCAACTCCTATCCCTCCATTAAGGGCTCTCGCCCGAAGTCACAGCGTCAATTGAGCGGCTCATGCCGGACCCCGGTTGCGGTGTGATGGTGTGTTGGAGTCATGGAATGATGTGCACTCAGGCTACTCGTTAACGCCGCTACTCCGCACCATTCTCAAGACAACAACCGGATCAGGAAAAAGCCGGTGATGCGGTATACCCACGAGCGACGAGTTTCTATCGCGAGTCACGATTCCTGCCCGCGAGAGGCGGCGGATGGTGTAGAATGGGAGGTCACGTGGCGCCGCCGTGGGGGAACAAGTGCTGGGACGACTCGACCTCTGGAACTGGATAGCTCCCGTACTGGATGTCCTCGTCGTCGCGGCGATCATCTACAGCCTGATCATGCTGGCGCGGGGCACGCGGGCATGGAAGATATTCTCGGGCCTCGCCGTCTTCGGCGGCATCTACCTCCTCTCGGACATCCTCCAGTTCCGCACCCTTAACTGGCTACTGCGGCAGATTGTGCCGTTAGCCCCCGTGGCCCTGGTCATCCTGTTCTACCCGGAGCTCCGGTATGCGCTGGAGGAGGTGGGCCGCGTTCAGTTCTGGCGCAACCGGCTACTGCTGCTCCCGAAGGCGGACGTACAGCGGCTGGTGAATGAGCTGGTCCGGGTGGCGGTCACCATGTCCAGCAAGCACGTGGGAGCGCTCATCGTACTGGAGCGGGAAGAGGGGCTGGACGACCTGCTCTCCACCGGCGTACCGCTGGACGCGGAGGTGAGCGCGGAACTTCTGGGAACGCTTTTCCACCCCGGCACCGCTCTCCATGACGGGGCGGTCATCATCCGCGGCGACCGGATCGTGGCCGCCGGATGCGTGCTGCCGCTGACGGAGCGGCCCGGCATCGGCTCCGATATTCACACCCGGCACCGCGCCGCCATCGGGGTGAGCGAGCGGAGCGACGCCCTCGTAATCGTGGTTTCCGAGGAGACCGGCTCCATCTCCATCGGCACCGAAGGGCGTTTGATCCGCGGTCTCAAAGAAGACGTCCTTCAGCAGCGCCTGTTGAACGCGCTCCGGCCTACCGGCGGAAAAGAGAACAAGACGCCATTCTCGCTTTCTCTGCCCAATCTTCGCCCGCGCAAGTGATGCCATGCGTGTAGTCAAGCACAACTGGCCGGTGAAGCTGCTGGCCCTGAGTATCGCGGTCATGCTGTCGGTCTACGTCCGGGGTCAGCAAGACCGGGTCCGCACCACCATGGTCCTCCCGGTCATCATTCCGGCTCCGGAGGGACAGCGCGTGGTTGAGCCTTCCGCCGGCGCCACCGTACAGGTGGACCTGGAAGGACCCGCGGAATTGATCAACACCGCGGCGGCATCCGAAATCAAGCTCATCATTGACCCCGCCGGGGTTAAGCCCGGTAAGACAGCCCGGGTGCCCGTGACCATTGAGCTGCCCGAGCGACTGCGCACGCAATCGGTGGAGGCTACGTGGCGGCCACAGTCGATTCCCGTCAAGTTGATCTCCGATGCCACGAAACAGTTTACGGTGGAAGTTAACCCGCTCGACAAACCCGAGGGCTGGGAACTGAAGGCGCCGCCCCAGCCGATGCCGGCGCAGGTGACAGTGAGTGGCCCGCAGGAAGACGTGTCCCGGGTGGCTCGGATCGTCGCTTCGCTTCCTCTGGAGCCGGTCGAGCGCAAGCAGCCGCTGATCAAAGTCCAGGCTCTGGACGCGGGCGGGCTGGATATGACCGACCAGATCAAGATCATCCCGGCACACGTGCTCATTCCCTATAACCAGGAGCGCGTGGTGCTGCAGAAGGACGTATCGGTGCAGCCCGTGTTCCGCGTGCCTGCGGGAGGCCGCGTCACGGTGGAAGTGATCCCGCCGCAAGTGCGGCTGATCGGCCCCGAGCGGCGCTTGAGCCGGATTTTCATTGTGGAGACGGAACCGTTCAACGTACCGCCCGGCCGGGCACCCTTCACCAAGGAAACCGCATTGGCTCCCCTGGGCGGCGACGTGACGGTGCGGCCCAGCCGCGTGAAGGTAATCATCCGGACGCAGCCACTGGGCGCCGCGGCGCCGCGTCCGCGTTAACCGCGGCGGCTAACGTGCCGGATCGCCGGGTCCAAACGAGAGATTGCTCGGAGCCCTGTAGCCCTCGGAACCCGGCCTCGCGTTCCGCTCTCCCGTCTTGTGCCGCTGGATCGAGTGTGCACTCGGGCTCCGGGCAACCTTCCGTTTTAGTTGCCGGGAGGCGTGGGCGTGGTTCCCACCATAATCACTGGTTTGCCACGCGTGTCCGAAGTCCAGATGATAAGAGGCAGGCATTTCCAGCCGCGGTAGGAGCAGTGGAGCGGGCCGGGGCTGCACACGGAGCGTACGGGCGCTATCTTTTCCCGGTAGTCTAGGTCGAAAACAGGCTCCGCGTGAGCCGAGGTAGTGGTGAACGATGCGTGAGGATCCAAAGTTCGGTACCGACGGCGTGCGCGGGGTGGCAAACGCCGACCTGTCGGCCTATTTCGCTTTCCGCCTGGGGCGGGTGGCAGGGAGCATCATCGCCGGCGGAGAGCCGGGCCGGCGCGTGCTGCTCGGACGTGATACGCGAATCTCCGGAGACATGCTCCGCAGCGCGCTCTCCGCGGGGCTGCTCTCCGTTGGGGTGAACGTCATCGACCTGGGAGTGCTGCCGACGCCGGGCGTGGCGTTCCTCACCCGCCGCGCAGAAGCGGCGGCCGGCGCAATGATCTCCGCGTCGCACAACCCGGCGCCGGACAACGGGATCAAGTTCTTCGGCCCGGACGGCCGCAAGATTGAAGACGCCATCGAAACCGCCATCGAGGACGCCATCGATGACTTCGATCGCTTCCCCTCCCCGACGGGCGCCGACATCGGCCGCTTCTTCGACGGAGAGGCACTGGTTCACGATTACGCCGCCTTCCTGGCCAGCTCAGCGCCGGCTCGCCTGGACGGGCTGCGCATCGTGATGGACTGCGGAAACGGCGCGGCCTCCGTGCTGGGCCCGCGGGTGGCGCGGGAGCTGGGGGCCGACGTGATTGCAGTTTACGATACCCCGGACGGATTGAACATCAACGCGGGCTGCGGCGCGCTCCACCCCGAGCGTGCCCAGCGTCTGGTGCGCGAGCATGAGGCGCACCTGGCGGTCTCCTTCGACGGCGATGCGGACCGGGCTATCTTCACGGACGAGACCGGCGAACTGGTGGACGGCGACCGGGTAATGGCCATGTGCGCTATTGCCTGGAAGGGCACCGAACGGCTTCCCGGTAACGCCGTGGTCGGCACCGTAATGAGCAACGTGGGCCTGGAACGCGGGTTGAAGGACCGCGGCATCCGGCTGCTCCGGGCGGCCGTGGGCGATCGTCACGTTGCGCAGATGATGCAGGAGACCGGAGCGGCCCTGGGTGGAGAGAAGAGCGGACACATCATCTTCTCTAACCTGGCCACCACGGGAGACGGCATCCTCACGTTCCTACAGGTCGCCTCACTGATGCGGCAATCGGGCCAGAGTCTCTCCGCACTCGCCGGCCAGATCCGCGAGTACCCGCAACTGCTGGTGAACGTGCCCGTCTACCGCCGCCGCGGCTGGCGCGATCAGCCGGACCTCTGGAAAGCCGTGCGCGAAGCGGAAGCCCGCCTGGGCGACCGCGGCCGCATCCTGGTGCGCGCCAGCGGTACGGAGCGGATCATCCGCGTGATGGTGGAAGGCCCCGAGGTGGACGAGGTGCACGAAATCGTGGACACCGTGGCGTCCGTGGTGCGGGACACGATGGGATCGCCTCCGCCGGGAGTGGCGGACGACGAGGAGTAGCGCGAGAATGGGGTAAATGGGGAAATGGGTAAATGGGATACGGCAGTTCCAATGAATGCCAGCCCTCATTACCTCAGTTACTCATTTCCCCATTTACTCGTCCTTATCCCTGCTGCGCCAGGTGTGCTTCTACCTTAGCGACGAGCGCCTCTTTGGCGGCTTCCGCCGTTTCCGCGCGGACCTCAAAGCCGACGCCCGCATTGTGCGCGTTGTCTAACGCCGGCACGTAGCACCAGGCCAACCATTCTTTGAAGCGGGGGGAGTTCCAGCGAATCTTCACCTCGCGGCCGTGAATCGTCCGGACCTCCATCTCACTCGGTTGCGGCATGTCGTTCCTCCGGTACGGAGTCCCTACTCCGCCTTGACGGTGTTCCGCAGAACGCCGATACCGTCAATCTGGATCTCCGTCACGTCGCCCTCTTTCAGGAAGATAGGCGGCTTGCGCGCGAAACCGACCCCCGGAGGCGTACCCGTGAACACCACGTCGCCGGCTTCCAGCGTCATGAAGTGTGTCAGGTATTCCATGGCCTGCGGGATGTTGAAGATGAACTGGTTGGTGTTCGAGTTCTGCAGCGTTTCGCCGTTCACCACACACCGGATCCCCAGGTTATGCGGATCGATCGGCTCATCCGCGGTGACCAGAACCGGGCCCAGCGGCGCGAACGTGTCGAACGTCTTGCCGACCATCCACTGCCCGCCGCCGCGCTTGATCTGGTAATCGCGCGCGCTCACGTCGTGGCCGCAGGTGTAGCCGGCCACGTACTGCATGGCGTCCGCCGCCTTGACGTGGCGCGCTTGCTTCCCGATGACGAAGACCAGCTCGGCTTCGTAATCCACTTCTTTGCTCTCGCGCGGCAGCACGATGGCGTCGTCCGGCCCGATGACGGTGCTCGGGAACTTGGAGAAGAGGACCGGCTCCGTGGGAATGGCCATCCCGCTCTCGATGGCATGGTCCCGGTAGTTCAAGCCGATGCAGACGATCTTGCCCGGGTTGAGGATCGGAGCGCAGCGGCGGATCTGGTCTTCCCGGTAGAGCAGCGCGCTCTGCCCGGTCAGATTGTTCAGCACGTCTTCCGGCAGCCCGCTGAGGAAGCCGAGCGCTTCGTTGGCCACGGCGCGCGACGCCGCCCCGCCTTGCAGGTAGGACAGCATGTCCGACGGGAACCGGGCGGTGACTTCCTGGGCGGCAGCGGCCCCGTACTGTACGAGTTGGACCAGCGCGGCGACATTCTGCAGGTCCGCCACGCGGCCCTGCCACTCCGCTCCGAGGCGCTTCCGTCCGGCGATTTCAAAAGTGAGTAAACGCATTGTGAGTAGATCTCCCTCGCAAGGTTGGCCTCGCGAGGGCTTCAGTCCTGCCGACACGACACATAAAACGGGGCTGGCGATCCCCGCGGATCGCCAGCCCCGTTCTTTGCGTTCCGGAACCCATCTTAAAAGAAGGTCCGCTTTCTTTACCGAGGAAGGAAGGGGCGGCTGGGAGAGCGGGGAGAGGGGCGCTGGAATCGCTCCTCTTCCCCCATTCTCACTCTCCCATTCCGGACCCTATCCCCAGAGCTCCTTGATCGGCGCGCCGTTCGCCGCGAGGTGAATCGGGCGGCCGGTGGGGGTGATGTACTGCTTGGTGTAGTCGATGCCGAGCGCCGAATAGAGGGTGGACGCCACGTCTTCCGGGGAGACCGGACGGTCCGCCGGGGTAGAGCCGGTCTCGTCGCTCTTGCCGATCACCTGACCGCCGTGGATGCCCGCGCCGGCGAAGGTAACGAACCGGCACCGGGAGTAGTGGTCGCGGCCACCGCGGGGGTTAACGCGCGGGGTGCGGCCGAACTCACCCATGAGCACCACCAGGGTCTTGTCCAGCATCCCTCGCTGGTGAAGGTCCGTCACCAGCCCGGCGAACGCCTTATCCAACTCCGGCAGCAGCTTCTGCGAGAGGGACTGGAAGTTGTTCGTGTGCGTGTCCCAGCCGCCCTTCGAGATGGTTACGAAGCGGGCACCCGCTTCAACCAGCCGGCGGCCCAGCAGCGCGCCCTGGCCGTAGGTGCTCATCCCATACAGGTCGCGAGTGGTCTGCGATTCGGCGCTCACGTCGAACGCCTTCTTGGCGGTGGAAGAGTTCACCAGGTCGAACGCCTTCTCGTAGAAGGAGTCCACCGAGCGGACATTGTCATCCGGGAGGGCGTTGACGAAGCGGTCGTTCAGCTTGTTAGTGAAGCCGCGGCGGCGCGCCATGCGCGAGTTGTCCACGGCTACCGGAGGGTTAACGTCCTGGACTTTGAAGGTGGGGGTAGACGGATCCGGCACCGTGAAGGCATTGTAACCGGCTCCGATGAAACCGCTCTGCCCGGCGCGAGCCACGTCCGGCACCGCGATGTACGGCGGTACCGCGTTGCGCACTCCCAACTCCTTGGCGATCACCGAACCGTAGCTCGGATACTGGAGCGTTGGCAGCGGCTTGTAGCCGGTGAGCAGGTACTGGCTGGCCTGCTCGTGCGCGGCGATGTTCGAGGTGAGCGAGCGGATGATGGCGATCTTATCCGTCACCTTGGCCGTATTGGGCAAGTGCTCCGAGAGCTGGATGCCGGGCACGTTGGTGGAGATCGCCTTGAACTCGCCGCGGAACTCGCTGGCCGCGTCCGGCTTAGGATCGAAGCTATCCAGGTGGCTCGGCCCGCCCGAGCACCAGAGCAGGATCACCGACTCCGCCTTCGGCGCCGCGCTGGCCGAAGCGGCGCGCATCGCCAGCAGTTCGGGCAGGGAGAGGCCGAAGAAGGTCAGAGCACCCACCTTCAGCACGTCGCGGCGGCTCACGCCCTCGCAGTTGGTCACTTTCCGATCGTTCAGTAACAGGGTCTTCACGGGACAACCTCCCCACAATCAGTTTCGAGTTCGAAGTTCCGCGTTCCGAGTTCCAGGGCGTTCAACCCGGAACTCGGAACCTGGGACTCGGAATTAGTGGTTAAAGAGGAACTCGCGAGAGTTCAGGAGACTCCACATCAGGTCCTCGGCGCCTTCCGCTTTCGACTTGGAAGACCGGAGGAGTGAACCCGCTTCGTCTAGCTCTTCTTTGGACGGCTTCCGGCTGAGCGCCGCCAGGTACAGTTCTTCCACAACTTGCGCGTCCGGCGAGCCGGCGCTGACCAGCTTCTGGACGCGCCCATCCGGTGACGCGATCTTGTCGTTCACTTCGTCGCCGTTGATCAGCGCGAGGGCCTGGCCGATGTTGCCGTCATACGACCGCTCGCAATCGCACACTACTTCGCGGCGCGGCTTGCCGAACGTATCCAGGAACTGCGTAACGTTCGCAGTCGCCCCGGAGCGATAACCGGACACCATCGTCGGCAGTTGCATCACCCGGGAGATGCCGGCGGGCGCTTCCAGGCCGTAGCGGGCTACCTTTCCGCCGCCAGCGCCACCGCGGCGCCGTCCACCGCGAGCGGAGTTCAGGTAGATGCCGGTCGCCTGGGAGATCGAGTCGAACAACTGCTCGGCCATCAGGCGCTTCGGGTAGTAGCGGGCGAAGTTGCTGGTGTCGAATTTGTTGTACTGGTTCGGGACCGAGGACTCCTGGTAGGTGCGGGAGTTCAGGATCGTCCGATGCATGTGCTTCAGGTCGAACTTGTGATCCACGAAGTCCTTGGCCAGCGCGTCCAGCAGCACCGGGTTCGACGCGGGGTTGGTCACCCGAAAGTCATCGACGGGCTCCACGATGCCGCGGCCGAAGTAGTGACCCCACAGGCGGTTCACCAGCGCCTTAGCCAGGTACGGGTTGCCCGGGGCGGTCATCCACGCAGCCAGCTCCACGCGGCGATCCTCGCCCTTCTCCACCTTCACCTGCACGTCGTCCAGCGTCTTCGGCTCGACGATCTCGTTGGTCTTAGGATGCCGAGGGCCGCTGTTGCGGTAGTTGACCGTAACCACGCTGGGGGTCTGGTTATTGCCCTTCGCCTGCACCCCCGTGAAGAAGGCGGCCAGGCCGTAGAAGTCGCTCTGGGTCCACTTCTCGAACGGGTGGTTGTGGCAGCGGGAGCACTCAACGCGGACGCCCAGAAAGATCTGGCTCGTGGCGCTGGTGGTGTCCAGCGGGTCTTTGGAGATCACGTAGTAGTTCGCGGGCGGATTGGCCGGCTGCGCGTTCAAGTCTCTGATCATCGCCTCGACCCGCTCCCGCTGGCGGGGGTTGGCGCCCTCCAACTGGCGAGCCAACTGCTTAGGCGGATCATTGACGTCGATCTGCATCGGCGAGGTCTTACCGCTTGCCGTGATGATGTCGCTCACCCACTCGTTGTAGGGGCGGTTCTTGGCGAGCTGCTCCCGGATCCACTCGGCGAACGGCGCGGCGCCCACCCGGGTAAGGCGCGGGTTGTTGCGCAGGGTGTCGTTCCACTTGAGGGTCCAGAGGTCCGTGAACTCCGGACGCTCCAGCAACTGGTCGATGAGCTTGCTGCGCTTGGAGGGGTCCGTGTCCGCCAGGAACGCCTTGGTCTCCTCGGCGGTGGGAACGATCCCGCACACGTCCAGGTAGACACGCCGCACGAACTCGGAGTCCGTGCACAACGGCGCCTGCTGGGTGCGCAGCTTCTGGAGCTTGGCCTGCACCGCGGCATCAATGTAGTTGGCCGGCGTCTCTTTGCTCGTGGGCAGCTTCCAGTTCGGCAGCACGGCGATGCGGGAGATCGCCACCTGGCCCAGGTAGCGGATCATCACCGCCGTCTCACCGGGCTGCTTGGCGGTCACCACTCCCCCGCCGTCCACATCCGCGATGGCGTCGTCGTTGCTGGAGAAGAGCGCCTTGTCCGTCACGTCCTGGACCGTGCCGTCCGTCATGTGGGCCAGCACCGCGAGGCGCTGCGTGGCTTTCGGCTGCGGCATCCAGGGCTGCTCCGGCAGCACCTGCACCTGCTTCACGCGGGACTCGAACTCGCCGATGCCGGGCGCGCCTTCCTTCAGCCAGGCGAGCATCGTCTTGTATTCGCGGCTGTCCTTCGTGAAGCGCATCCCGCCCGCGTGCGGCACGCCCATCACGGACTTCTGCAGCAGCATGCTCTGCTCGGGAGCCTTGACGTTAACCCGCTTGCCATCCAGGTCCTTGGCGATGGCTTTGAAGTCTTCACTCGGCTCGTAGCCGAACAGGGAGAGCTTGAAACCGCCCTTCCCCACCGGCGAACCGTGGCACGCCGTGCTGTTGCAGCCGCCCTTCGCCAGGATCGGCATGATGTCGTTCACAAACTCGATGGCGGCGGGCGCGGCGGTGTTCTTCACCGTGACTTCTACCGGAGCACTGGTCAACTTGCCCAGGCTGGCGGTGAGGCGGGTGGTGCCGTCCGCCGCCGGAGTCATCACGCCGTGGGAAAACTTGCCCAGTTTGGCGTTAGCCAGCGAGAAGCGCACCTGCTCCGTGAGGTCGTAAGTGGCGCCGTCTTTCGTGGTGCCGGTCACTACCAGGTGCTGCAGTGAGCGCGGCCCGTCCAGAGTCACGGTACTCGGCTCCAGCGTCAGCCCGGTGATGCCCGCCGGCAGCGTGGCCGCGGCACTCTTGGCGGGCACCGCGGCGGCTTTTGCGGGCTTTCGCGCCGCGGGCTTCCGGGGTGCGGCGAGGGCGTTAGAGGCGCTGGCCCCCAACAACAGCACGGCCACGGCGGCACCGGTGTTGCGCATGGTTGGCGAGTTCGACATAGGCTCCCCCAATTGGAAACTTGGGTCTTCCAGCGGCTGAACTGCCTACTGGTGACGTTCGTAGGCAAAGACGCACTCCCTTCCCGAGAGGTTCAGAAATATCCGGTAAATGGCGGGGACGGCATTCGAATGGCAGCGAGGCAGGAAATAGAGGGGCGACGGCACAAGCGAGAACCGGCAGGACAGCGCTGAATCGAGGAGCCGGACGCGTATGGAAGCGACGCTAACACAGGTGGACGTAGAGCAGATCGTGCGGGAGGCGCTTGCGACGTGGGGTGTTCCCGGCGCGTCGGTCACGGTCGTACAGGGCGAGCAGGTCCTCGCGCAGGGCGTTGGCGTGAAGGATATCCGGACGGGAGACGCCGTTACGCCGGACACGCTCTTCGCCATTGCGTCGGTGACCAAGGCGTTCACCACCTGCGCCATGGCGATGCTGGTGGACGAAGGGAAGCTTGGTTGGGACGATCCCGTGCGGAAGCACCTGCCGTGGTTCCGCCTCTCCGACCCCTTGGCCGACGCGAACGTGACGGTGCGCGACCTGGTGACCCACCGCACGGGCCTCAGCCGCCATGACATGTTCTGGTACCAGTCGCCGTGGGGACGGGAGGAGATCGTGCGGAAGTGCGGGTTGGTGGAACTGACCAAACCGTTCCGTTCCGCCTACCAGTACAACAACAATATGTTCGTGGCCGCCGGTCTGGTGATCGAGGCCATTACGGGCGGACCGTGGGAGGCGTTCATCCAGGAGCGAATCTTCGACCCGCTGGCGATGAACACGGCCGACTGCAGCAGCAGCATCGCCGAGCAGGCGCCGGACCACGCCACGCCGCACCGGAAGCGCCGGGGCCAACCACTCACGCCGATTCCGTGGCTTCGTTTCGACAGTGAAGGCCCCGGCGGCACCATCAATGCCAGCGCACGGGAGATGGGCGCGTGGCTGCGGCTGCAGTTGGCAAACGGCACCTTTGACGGCAGGCGCCTGGTCTCGGAAGAGAACCTGCAAGAGACGCGCACCCCGCAGATGGTGATCCGCACCGATGCCGCGGAGAAGCCGATCCTGGAGTTGAGCGAGACCACCCAGCAGACCTATGGCATGGGCTGGACGATCTGGGACTACCGGGGTCACGGCATCCACTCGCACGGCGGAGCCATCGATGGGTTCCGCTCCGTCCTGGCCCTGGTCCCCCGCCGGAAGCTCGGCGTGGTGGTGCTGGTGAACGGCTCACCCACCAACGCGCACGTGGCTATCCGCAACACACTGCTCGACCGCTTGCTCGGCCTGGAACCGAAGGATTGGAATGGGCTGCTGAAGGAGCAGTTCGATCAGGCGCTGGCCAAGGAGGTGGAGAAGGAGCAGGAGCGAGCGGGGAAGCGGCGGAGCGATACCCGGCCCTCGCGTGAGACCGAAGTCTATCAGGGTGAGTATGCCCATCCCGCCTATGGCCTCGCCAGGGTCGAAGGCGAGGGTGACGGCCTGACGTTGGCCTGGAACAGCTTCCGTCTGCCGCTGGCCCACTGGCACCATGACACCTTCCTGCTGAAGGACGAGGACGCCGGCGTGGACGAACTGGTCCGGTTCGCACTGGACGCGGACGGGAACGTGACGTCGCTGGAGTTGTGGAAGCAGACCTTCCGGCGCGGGCAGGTTTGATGGCCGCGATTGAACGCGATTGGACGCAACTAGGGAAAATAAGTGGTTGGGGATAATTTTCCGAGCAACCGCACGCTAATGGGCTCCGAAAGCGTGTGGCTCCGGGCCATGGTCCGATTGAATGGCTGGGGGCGGCGGAAAATGCACGGTATTCCGGCATTGGCCCGTCAGCGTTGCTTCCGTACCCCACCACGCGGGCGCCGGCGCTGCGGTCTGCTTCGTGCAGGATGACGAGGCATGGATGCCGAGCACTTGTATGGGACGTTGTCTCTACAGGAAGAATGGTTGCGCGCGGCTACGGCTCTTGGGATGGAATCTGGCTAAGGACGCGCTCGATCTCGAGGGGATCGACGGGCTTGGTGAGGTGGAGGTCGAAGCCGGCGTCCAGGGAGCGCTGGCGGTCTTCGGCCTGGCCGTAGCCGGACACGGCGATGAGGCGAGAGGTCGCGGTACTGGGATCGAGGCGCAGCACCTGGGCTACCTCGTAGCCGTCCATTCCGGGTAGACCCAGGTCGCACAGCACCACGTCGGGGCGGAAGCGCCGCGCCGTTTCCACGCCCAGCGTACCGGAGTAGGCGACCTCCACGGTGTGACCGGTGAGCTCCAATAAGTCCCGGAGCGTCTCGGCGGCATCCCGGTTGTCTTCAATGATCAACACCCGCAGTGCCTTCGACTCCGAGGCCTCTGGTTCGTCGATAATCGCTTGCTCGTTCGCCGCAGCTTGCTGGGAAAGCGGCAGTTCGATGACGAATTCCGCACCCGTGCCCGGGCCGTCGCTGCAGGCGTGGACGGTCCCGCCGTGGAGGTTGATGAGGCCTTTCACCACGGCCAAACCGAGCCCCAGTCCGCCGCGGCTGCGATCCAGGGTGCGATCCGCCTGGGCAAACGTCTCGAACAGATGGGGCATCATCTCCCGGCTGATCCCGATTCCCGTATCCCTGACCTTCAGGACGGCGGTCTCCGGCGAGGCGGAGAGGCTGACGTGGACCGTTCCGCCGGCATCAGTAAACTTGAGCGCGTTGTTCAGCAGATTGTCCAGCGCTTGCCCGAGCCGGATCGGATCGCCCGAGACCCAGACCGGGGTGTCCGGAACCGAATGCTCAAAATGGAGGCCGGTATCTTCCATGGCCCGCTGGTGATCCTGAACGGCGTTGCGCACCAACTCGGCGAGGTCGAGTCGCCGGGGGCGCAGGAGGATCTTGCCGCGGGTTATCCGGGATACGTCCAGGAGGTCGTCCAGGAGCAAGCCCTGGTGGCGCACTTGCCGCTCCATCGTCTCCAGCGCATGCTGGAACCGGCTGTCCCCGTGTCCCAACCGCTTGATCAGTTCCACCGCGTTGCGCGTGGCAGCCAATGGGTTCCGCAACTCGTGCGCGAGCATGGCGAGGAACTCATCCTTAGCGGCGCTCGCCCGCTGGAGCTCCCGGTTCTTCTGCTCCAACTCCCGGCGTTGTCCATCCAACTCCCGCAGCATGTAGATCTTGTCGTTCGCTTGCCGGATCGCGCGCCGCAATCGTTCCGGGGTGAGCGTCCCTTTCAACAGGTAGTCCTGCGCACCCGTCTTCATCGCTTCCACCGCGATGTCTTCGCTGCCCGTGCCGGTGAGCATCACCACCGGGATCTGGTCCGACCCTATCTCGTAGACCAGGTTGCCCAGAAACTCCAGACCATTCATGTCCGGGAGGTGAAAGTCCAGGACCACCGTGTCGGGTTGAGTCGAGCGAAACGCTTCCAGCCCTTCCTCACCCGTTTCGGCTTCGATGACTTCATAGGGCACGTCCAGCCCGCGAGTGAGGTAGCGGCGCACCGTCTCACGGTCCTCGGGGCTGTCATCGATTACCAGGACCCTCAGTCGTTTGTTCTGCATCCGGTGATCCGTTCCAGCGCTTGCTCCCTTACCCGTGCGCGACTTCTGGCGTCAAGCAGCTTCCCGCGCAATCGCTCTAAAGTGATACGAGGCATATCTCAGGTTCTACCAGACGGCGGCGCGCCTCAAGCCGAAGGGAAATCTTCCGCCAGCGGGGGCTCCAGTGTGAAGAAGAAGGTCGACTCTTCACCGGGGATCGACTCCACCCAGATCCGGCCGCCATGCCGCTCGACGATCTTACGGACGATGGTGAGTCCGACGCCGCTGCCGCCACCGAACTTATCGCGGGTGTGCAAGCGCCGGAACATGTCGAAGATCGCGCTATGGTACCGCTCCTGGATCCCAATGCCGTTGTCCCGGACGTAGAGCGTGATCGGTTGAGCGCCTTTCCCCTCTCGGTAACCGATCTCCACCCATCGCTCCTCTTTGTCCGTGTACTTCAGCGCGTTCGTGATCAGGTTGGAGAACACTTCCCCGATTCGCGACCGGTCGCAGCGCAGCGTAGGGAGCGGCCGCGGCACGCGAATCTGCACACCGGACTGCTGGATCGACGGCAGAAGGAGGTCCGTCGCGTCCTCCACCACGCGGTTGAGGTCGGTCGGCTGCACCGCAAGGTCGACTCGACCGAGCCGGGAGTAGAGGAGCAACCCGTCCAGCAGCGCTTCCATGCGAGCGCCCAGCCGGACCAGCGTCTCCAGCTTGTGACGGCCGTCGTCATCCAGGCGATCCCCGTAATCTTCGGAGAGAAACCGGGCGTAGTTCTGGATACCCCGGAGTGGCTCTTTCAGATCATGCGAAGCGATGTAAGCGAACCAGTCCAGCTCGCTGTTGCTGCGGGCCAACTGCTTGTTAACGGCTTCAAGCTGGGCTTTTGCTTCCGCTTCCGCCTGGCGATAGAGGATGTCTTGCAGCGCGTTGCGTAATTGCTCCGCCACCAGGATGTCCGGCTGGCGCCAGGGTAGCGACTTCTGGCGGACAGTCTGCTTCCAAAGCTCGAACGAGCGCCGGGGATGGAGGCGCACCTGACCCTCTTCCGCCACTGCCGCCTTGTTGGGATCGCCAGCCCAGTGCACCGTACGGACCTCTTCGGGACGGAACCAGACGAGGCGGTTGCCGCCGGTCAGCGCCACCGTAAGCAGGCCGCTCGCTGTCTCCGTGAAACCTTCCGCGCGGGGATAGTGCGCGGCCAAAGAGTCCGTATGAAACGTATCTCGCCCGCTCCCGGTCTCCAGCCAGCCCAACAGGTCGCGGATCTCCTGATCCGGCGGTGTTTCGCCGTAGGTGTGGATCTGGCTGTCGAGGTAAAGCACGGCGCCCGCCGCATCGACTACATCCAACAAGCTGGGGGCCGGCGCGCCCAGCCCCTCGGCGAAGCTGGGCGCGGCCGTAAGGTGACCCAGCACGCCCGTTAATCGCTCCTGAAGTGCGACGCGCAGCTCGTATTCTGCGTGCTCTTCCTTCAGTGAGAGCTGGAGTGACAGCACCTGCCCGAGAAACTCACAGGCAATCCGCACGACGTAGGGAATGTGCCGGGCGGTGCGATGGTGGCACGCGATGAGTCCCCAGAGCCGGTTCCCTCGCATGAGCGAGATCGACATGGACGCTCCCACTTCCATATTCCGGAGGTACTCCAGGTGGACCGGAGAGACACTACGCAGCACCGAGAACGTGAGGTCGAGCGGCTGACCGGTCAGCGGGTTGTCGGTCGGGAGAACGGGAACCGGGATGCTGTTGACGTCGGCAATCAGACGCAGCCAGTTCACCGTGTAGAGCCGACGGGCCTGAGCCGGGATGTCTGACGCCGGATAGTGAAGGCCCAGCCAGGGCTCCATCTCCGGCTGCTTGTCCTCCGCAATGACCGTGCCGTTCCACTGCGGGTCGAACGCGTACACCATGACCCGGTCCAACCCGGTGATGCGCCGTACCTCTTCTACGGCGGCGCGGCACAGCTCATCGATGGAGGAGGCGCTCTGCAAGCGTGATACGGAGCCGCGCACGAGGTGATAGAAGCCCTGGAACGACGGCGTACCCGCGTCGGCAGGCTCAAGCTCCAGCACCAAAAGGCCACCGCTCCGGTGGATGATGGCGTCAAAGGAGCGCCTTCCCCCGTGGCTCTTAAACGTAAGGCTCAGCGGATTGAGGTCCGCCAGATCGGAGCGCTCCAGATGCGCGCAGAGGGATTCGAGCTGCTCCGGGTCCAGAAACTCGGCCAGGGTCGCGCCGAGGAGATGCTCTACGGGGCGGCGGAGAAACGCTTCGGCGTTGGCCGACACTTGCCGGATGCAAAGCGCAGGCTCCTCCAGCGCCAGGAGCGCGCCGTGCGATTGGATGCGTCCGGGGATGTGGATCGGCTCCTGGGCGCAGCGAAGCAGGTCCACTTCTCCCGCGGTGACCTCACGTTCCGTCATGCCGCTCCTGTCCTCTTGCTAGCCAACTTCCGAGCTTGGCAAATGTATCACCTGCAGCACCCGCGGCCCGCTCTACGTCAGCGCCGGTCCGGAGCTGCGCCCGGAGGAACTCGCCCAGCGCTCGCCAGTTACGGCCCACATCTGCCCCGTAACTGGTGAAGAACGCACAACCGGCCGCATCCGCGAGCCCGAGCCGGGGCTTAACGTGCCGGGCAATGAGCTGACCGCCCAGGGTGGCCCCCTCCACCACGTAGAGGCTTCCTAGCGCCGCCGGAAGCCCCGCCGCGCTAGGAAGCTCACTACAGCGCGGCAGTGCCCGGAGGCCGGTAGGGGTCAGGCCCAGGCAAAGCAGGTCCCGCTCCAGGTGCGACACCTTGCGGCGTTCGTGGAAAGCAAATCCGAGTCGCTCCCAATCCGCCGCCCCAGCCAAGGCAGCTTCCAGGGGAACGTAGAAGCCGTAAAAGCGCTCCAGCAAGCGGCGGTATTCAGCCCGCGTAAGGTCCGGGCGGAGGACGTCTACCCGGGCCTCGATCGACTCATGCTGTGAGCGCGTGGCTTCGCGCAAGTGCTGAAGAACGTCCATTAAGAGGAATCGACTCTGCGACAACCGGAAGTCACAAAGCCGCGGTGCGGGTTCGCTCCGGAACGGGACGAAAGCGGCGTTGAACCCACCAGAGGGGCCGGTCACGCCTAGACGTAACTCAGTTTACCGAACAGGCATGGGAAACCGCACACGAGAATTGGCTGTCGCCGGTAAAGCGGTGGGCGGGAGGCGGGGGTTACCCGCAGCGGCTGTTGAGTACTAACGAAGGCGGAGTGCTGATGGGAGGGGCGAGCCGCAGGCTCGCGGCTTCCCCAACACTCCCCTACTCCAGCACTCCATTAGCTCCTTCAGCGTTAGCCATTACTGCACGGCTCAATAAGCTGGCGTCCAGGCGAGTGCGCGGATCTCGCCGAACTCCATGGGCAGCTTGGCCCAGGTCTCGCCGCCATTCCGGGTTTCGTAGAGTTGTCCGGAGATGCTGCTCACATAGATCCGTTCAGGGTCGGATGCATGGAAGGCGAGGTTCCAGATGGTGCTGTTGGCTACTTGCGGAAGCGGCAATCGCTCCCAGGTATCACCGAGATCGAGGGTGCGGTAGAGGGCGCCCTGATTTCCGGGAGGACCGTTCCCCACGCCCACCCATACCGCGTGCGAACCACCCGCAGGCATTCCGCAGGCCCGCGTATACGCCCACGGAAACGTGTTGCCCACGCTTAGCGGAGTCCAGGTCGTCCCGTCGTCGGTGCTGCGGTTCACGTCGTTGTTGGTAGTGGCCAACAGGGTGCGAGCGTCGCTCCACACCGCAGCCAGACCGTGAATGTCCGGGCTCGAAAGCCCGGTTGAAAGCGCTTCCCACGTGCCGCCGCCGTCCCGGCTGCGCCGCACGCCGCCGATCTCCACCCCCGCGAACAGGGCGCCATCGACGGGATCGATGAGGAGGCATGTCACGCGGGGGGTCAGGGGAGCGCCGTTCACGCACGCGGCGGGCATGCCCGCGTCCAATTCTTCCCAGGTCCGGCCACCATCCTGCGAGCGGTAGACGCCGGCGGGACAGGTGCCCGCCAGCAGCACATCCGGATTCCGGGGATCCCGGGCGAGCGACCAGATCTGTAATCCGTCCAGCACCCCGGCGACACGGTGCCATCGACCGGCGCCATCTCCCGAGGCAAAGAGGCCTGTCTCCGTGCCCAGGAGCAGCGCGGAGGGATTGCGCGGATCGATCAGGAGGGCGCGAATGTCGCTCTCCGAGGGCAACCCCAGGCTGGCCCGGGCGAACGTGACTCCGCCATCCCGGCTGCACCAGATACTCTGTCCCACCGTACCAACGTACACCGTGCACGAACTTCCCATGACGCCCTCCGAACCGCGGCAGTGGGTGCAGTTTAGGCCGCCGCCGCCATCTCCCCTGCCCGTTCGCCGAAATGACGCGGCGCCAAGTGCAGAAGAGGGTTCCCTCGGGTATAGTTGCGGCAGGAATGCGGGCACACGCCCCGGAACCTGCCCCATGATTGGTTGGGTGGCCGCGCTGTTCGAGCCGCCGTTGGAGGAGCGGGATGTTGTTCACCAGAAAGCGGGACGTCGCCGCGGAGCCGCGTGCCCGAGTGCTGTCCCGGGGTGAGAAGACTGTGTTGCGCGAGTTCGAGCGCGCGGACATCGACCGCTGGGTGACCTGGCCGCGCCATCGCGATCCGCTGTTCGACAGCTACAACGCGCCGATGCTCACCGAACGGCAGCGCGACCACTACTACCGGCAGCGGCTGGATGCCACGGACACCCGGCAATACAGCGTGGACGCGTTGGACGGCGAGTTCGTGGGGCGAATCTCGCTCCGGGAAATCGACTGGCACCAGGGCGTCTCCGTGCTGGGCGTCTCCTTCCATCCCGGACGGCTCAGCCAGGGGCTGGGATCCGACGCGCTGTGGTCCTTCCTCGGCTTCTATTTCAACCGGCTGAACATGAACGCGCTGTTCCTCGACGTGGCCGCCTTCAACGCCCGCGCATACCGGGTGTACGAAAAGTGCGGCTTCCAGCGCTGCGGGCAGCGGTGGGGCGACGCGCAGACGGACACCGCAGGCATTTTCCGGCGCCGCGAGCATGAAGGCATCCGGCACCTCTTCCACTGGGAATACGGCCTTGTCCGCCCGTTGTTGATCGATATGGTAATCCGCCGGTCCCACTGGGAGCAGGTTGCCGATGAGCGAAAGCAAGCGGCGCGAGCCCCGGCCGAGAACCGCTAGTACCGTGTTCGGACTTAGATGAGGAAACGTGGAAATCGGGAAATTGCCGCCGCGTGCACGCAGCTCCCATTTTCTCGTTTACTCATTTCCCCTTTACGTCCGAGCCGTTTACGCACTTCCCCTTTTACGTCCGAACGCCGTACTAGTCCCTTATGACCGCGTCCCTCTTCACGGTTCTCGTCTGGGCACACTCCCTCTCCCCCCTGCTCACCGCGCGCGTGGGTTTGGCAGCGCTAACGCTGCCACTACTCTACCGCGCGCTCGGTGAAGCGGGACAGGGCTGGGGCGGCGGCTGGGTGGTTCTACGGAGGGCCTCGTTCGCCCTCCTCGGCGCGTTCGTCTTCTTCTCGCTCACGGCGAACTGGATCCCGGAGGAGCGCTCACCTGAGAACGGACGCGGCTTCCAGGCCTTTGTGAAAGGCTCCTACCAGTTCCGCTTGAGTTTCACCTCAATGAGTGGGATGGAGCTGCCGGAAGACGCAGAGCCCGGTAAAGAGAAGGGGATCAAGGACCTGCGGGAGGCGGCGCGGCTACTGCCGGAAAGCGCCTACTTCCGCCGATATCTCGGTATTGCGCTGGCGCACGCCGGAAGCTATCCGGAAGCGCTCCGTAACCTGGAGCAGGCGGGAACGCTGCTGGCAAAGCGGGCGCCGGACCAGGCAAAAGCCGAGCTGGCGATCTGGCGGCGCCTCTACGGTACGCCACCGCCGACCCCTGCAGAGATCGAAGCCGCCCGCGCGCAGCTGGAAACGGCCGGCCACGGATGGATCGGGCGAGTGGCGGTCCTCTCGGCGTACCAGCGTCTCGGACCGAAGGCCGCCCCCAAGGAACTGCGGCAGCAAGTCACCAGCGACGCGTCCAACTACTTTCACCGGGCCATCCTGGGGCTCGTCTTCTCGCTGCTCATCATCCCGCAGCTCGGGCTCATCATCCTGGTGACCGGCTACGTGCTCATCCGGACCCGAGTGCTGCGCCGCGCTCCGCCCACGCATCATGCGGTGGGCGCAATCCTCTGGGAAGCGTTCATCTTGATGATGGCCACCGCGATGGCTCCGGTACTGTGGCTGGTGGGTGGGAAGCGTCCCATTCCCGAGATCCAGCCCGGGCTGGTGGCGGCGCTGCTACTGGCGCGCGACGTGTTCCAATTCGCGGCCATCGCTTACCTATGGGCTCGCCTGCGGGGACGCGGCCTCACCCTCGCCGAGATCGGGCTGGACGGGAGACGATTGGGAGCCAACCTGCTGGTGGGCGCGGCGTCCGCGCTCGTAGTCATTCCGGCGATCTACTTGCTCAACATCGCGACCGAAAGCATCACCAGCCGCCTCTTCCCCACCCTCCCGCCGCCGTATCACCCGCTGCAGGGTATGACGGCGACGTCCGGAAGCAGCGAGATTCGCATTTCGCTTTTCCTCGCCGCCGTGGTCGGTGCGCCTCTCCTGGAAGAGATCTTCTTCCGCGGGGCGCTCTACGGGGCGCTGAGGCGCCGTTTCGGGGTAGCACTGGGTATTCTAGGGAGCTCCGCGTTCTTCGCGATCCTGCATCCGCAGCTCCCGCTCGGCTTTCTCCCCATCGCCTTACTCGGCGCGACGTTTTGCGCCCTCTACGAGTGGCGGCAGTCGCTGGTGCCGGGAATGGTGGCACATGCCGTGAACAACGGGCTCGCCTTTCTAATGCTCAGTCTCATGTTCCCAATGCGGGGTTAACACGGGGATTACCGGTCATTCGGGAGACGAGTAACTGGGGAAACGAGGAAATCGCCGCCCACTGGTTACGGTCCCATTCCATCATTTCTCGATTTTCTCATCTACTCCCAGATCGTGGATCCATAGGCGCCGGCCGCCATTGTTTTCGCCGGCATGTAGGAATTCGCCTTCCACGAGCTACAACCAGACTGTCGGAATGCTATGCGGTCGTCCGACTATTGCACAGAGATGGAAACACGGGGGTGCTTGAATAGCGTCCCCGGACCCGTTTGTCCCGCGCCGGCCTCTGATGGTCGTGATCCAGAGCGGGACTTCCGGGACGGAGTATGTGTTCCCGATCCCAGGAAGATGGTTCTTCACGCACAGATCAATGGATGGCGGCTCGCTTCGGGAGAGCCTCCGCAACCGGGGCGCCCCGAGGGCAGCCAGCCGGAGCCGGACGAGCCGCGACGTCGCGTAGGCGGAAGCGTGCTCATCGTGGAGGACGACGAAGCCATCCGCGAGACTCTAGCCGACATCCTTCAGTACGAGGGATACGTTGTAAGCACGGCGTGCGACGGCCGCGAAGCGTTGCTGCGTCTCCATAGCGGCGCCGCACCCGGCCTCATCTTGTTGGATCTCATGATGCCACGGATGAACGGCTGGGAGTTCCGCACCGAGCAACTCTCCCATCAGGAACTGGCCGGAATCCCCCTCGTGGTTCTCTCTGGCGCGTACGACGCGCACCGGCAGGCGCGGATGCTCAACGCCGATGGATTTCTGTCCAAGCCGATCGAAGTGGTGCAACTCCTGAAAGTGGTGCGCTTCCACTGCGGTTGAGCGCCCTGGAAGCAGCCAACGCTAAGGTCGTCAGGTGGTAATCAGGCAGGTGCCTGGGTAGATACTCCTGACGCGATTAGTCAACGGTTTGCTACTAGGAGGTGGGGAGTATGCTCCAGGGGTTAGGCTTCGGAGAGTTACCGGTTACGCTCGGGGTCGTCGAGATCCGCCACCGGCGAACGGACGGCGTGGTGCTTCTGCGCGTAAATGTCGCCTCTCTGGATAATGCTGACCTTTCGGGCACCACGCTGCGGGGCGCGAGCCTCGGCGGAGCATCCTGCATCCGCACCAGGTTCCGACGCGCGGACCTGGAGGGCGCCGACCTTTCCGGCGCCAACCTCCGCGACGCGGACCTGCGCGACGCCGTGCTCTGGAACGCGGACCTCTCCGAAGCGAACCTCTCCGGCGCGGACCTTTCCGGCGCAATCCTGCTGGGCACCAACCTGACCGGGGTACGGTTCGATCACGCCACGCGCTGGCCGGAGGGCTTCGATCCCTGCCAGGCCAAGTAACGAAACCGCGGGAGGTATCCCGGGCATAGCCGCCACGACTATCTTGTGTCAGCGTCACCCCGAGTGCGCGCGGGATCCAAGAAAGGAGGCGGCACCATGCCTATGCCCGAAGATCTCTACCTGGTCCGTCACGGGGAATCCGAAGGAAATCTGGTCAACCGGCGGTCGCGTGCCGGCGACGACAGCCTGTTTACCCCGGAACACGTCAACCGGCACAGCTCGCAATGGCACCTGACGGACCGGGGCATCCAGCAGGCGCAGGCGGCGGGCGAGTTCCTACGCCGGGAGGCGAAGCTACCGTTCGAGGTTCACCTCACGTCCGAGTGGGTGCGCGCGATGGAGACGGCTGCCTACCTCGGCATCCCCGATGCGCAGTGGCATCCGTACGTCTACCTCCGGGAGCGGAGTCTGGGCGAGCTCGAGACGCTGCCGCATAAGGAGAAGGTGGAGCGATTCGGCGCTTCGCTGGACCTGCGTAAGCGCTATCCGTATCTGTGGAGGGCGGAACAGGGGGAGGCGTTTGAGGACATCTCCCTCAAGTGGGACCGCATCCAACAGATCCTGCACCGGAAGTACGCGATGCAGCGGGCTCTGGTGGTGAGCCATGAAGGCGTGCTCTGGGAGGCGCGTCACCTCATCGAGCGGCTCCTCATTCGCGACATGGACCGCCTGCTGAGCTCCGACGACCCGGCTGACCGGATTCACAACTGCCAGATCATCCACTACACCCGCCGAGATCCGGTGACCGGGCAGCTGAGCGCTCACCTGGACTGGGTCCGTTCCGTCTGCCCGTGGGATCTCTCGCTCTCCTCGAATGAATGGCGGCGGGTGGTGCGACGGACGTACTCGAACGAGGAGCTGCTGGAAATGGCGGCGGAGTACCCCCGGCTGTACGCTGAATGACGCTTACAGGCAGCCGGAGGAAGCGCATACCGGGCACTCGGAGACGGCACCTGGCGGCTAGTGAGCTGTCCACCCACTGATGAAGTGTTAGGGGCGAATGTGAGCCCGGGCGTCACGGCGTCGTCTCGACGCCCTTCGGTGAGCCGGAGGCTCACCGGGACGACGTTCCGCCAGCTAGCCGCCGAGACGGCGGCACCACCTCGCTCCGCCCTACCCCATCATTTTTGACCGGACAGACACTAGCTGTTCCGCTGGATGCCTGTGACATTCCACGTAGGCACCGGCTGCCGAAATCCCTTAAGCATGAGATCCGGCAGTCGCTCCACCCGGTAGCGGTGCGCTATGGCATCGAAGACGGGCGCGTCAACCAGGATCTGGCCCGCCGCGGCTTCGGCACAGAGGCGAGCCGCGCGGTTGGTGGCGGAACCCAGGCACGCGTAATCGAAGCGCCCTTCGAAGCCGATCCGGCCCAGTGTGGCATAGCCGCGAGCCACGCCCACCCCGAATCCGAGCGAGATCGAAGAACACGCCAGTTCCTGTAACAGCTTCCCTACCTCTTCCCGCATGGCCAGCGCCAGACCTACCGCCCGCTCGCAATGATCGGGGGTCGGGATGGGGTCGTTGAAGAAGACCATCAGGCCGTCCCCGGCAAACCGCTCCAGGGTGCCCTGGTACGTGTGGATGAGCGGGCCAAGGATGGCGTGGTAGCGCGACAGGACCCGGATCACCGTGTCCGGATCGGCATAGTCCGCGAATGCCGTGTAGCCGCGCAGGTCGCAGAAGAGGACGGTCACCTCCTGCCCGTGGCTCGCGAGGAGCTCTTCCTGACCCGACGAGACGATCAGGTCTGCCACCTGTGGGGAAAGGAACCGCCGCAGCCGGCCCACGCGCTCCAGTTCCTCCACCTGGCGGGCTACGCGCTCTTCGAGCGTGCGCCCCCACTCCGCCAGTTCCGCCGCCTGTGCCCGGATGGTCCGGAGGTGCATTGCTTCCTGATCACGCAGGCGCTTCTGCTCCAGCAGGCGGCGCACCCGCGCGACCAGCAGCGTCGGGTGGACCGGTTTCGAAAGGTATTCGTCCGCACCCAGTTCGACGCATTGGACCATGGCGTCGAGCTCGTCCGAAGCGGAGAGGATGATGACGGGTAAGTGCAAGAGCGCCGGCTGCGCGCGGATCTGCGCCAGCACCTCGAACCCGCTGACGCGTGGCATGCGAAGATCCAGGAGGACCAGGTCGAACGAGTACTGCTGAAGGAGCTCCAGCGCCGCGTCGCCATCCACTGCCAGCGTAACGGAGCAGCCCAGGCGCCCGAGACGGCGCGACAGCAAGTCCCGATTGGCGTCGTCGTCGTCCACCACCAGGAGGGCGCCGGAAAGCTGCACATGACGTCCCAGTGCGCGCCCTCCGAGGCATTCTGCGGAAGGATGCGGGGGAGCCGAAGGGGCGGCAACTTCCGGACGTGCTGCCGCGTCCACCGTGGCGACCGTCACCGAATGGGAGAGTTCCGCACGGAAGACGTCGAGGAACGTGTCGACCAGCTCCAGTAAATGCGACCCGGCCGCGTGGATCTTGCGGAGATCCCCCGCCACCTCCTCACCGTAATCCGCCGATTCTTCCAGCAGGAGGTCGCTGTAGCCAATCACCGCGGTAAGGGGGCTGCGCAGCGTGTGGCAAAGCGCGCCGGCGTCCAACCCGCCCGCCTTCTCATCGAAAAAGGTGGTGGTATGCGCCAGCAACCGTTCACCGGCGGCTTCAATGCGGTTCAGGTCGCGAAGGATCGAATGGCTTTCGGCCGTGCCGTCATCCTCGATCCCCTCGCGGATCAGGCTGCTGTAACCCACGATCTCGTTGATCGGATTGCGAAGCTCCTGCCGAAAGTGCCGGAGGATGCGCGTGGGATCGTCGGCAGGCGCCAGGAACTGCGAGACCCGCCGGGGCTGCCGGGGCTCGCTCAACCGATCTGGAGCAGCATCAGGCATCAGCAATTCCTCGGCGACTCACCAACAACGCCCGAAGCCGCGGATCAGGAAAGCAACCTGGCAATCATATCCGGATGGATCTTCAAACTCAGCAGACCGGCCACGCCAAATAGCACCCCGCAGGCAGTGGGCACCAGCGCAATGACGTAGAGAAAGCGCTTCTGCGTAAGACTGGTCACCGCGAGCAGCGACACCGCGAGCGAGATCAGCGCTTCGGTGGCGTCGAACTGGTCGTCGTGAAAGTTCAGATTGTTGTAATCCTTATCGGCTTGCTGCGCTTCCCGCTGCGTCTTATCCGCCTCGCTCTTCTGGTGGGCGACCTGCGCCTTCAACTCCGCGATGGTCCGGGCATACTCGGCGCGAACCGTCGCGGGCGCGGAGAGAGATTGAAGGCGCACTTGCACAAGGTTGCCCTCGGCCACGTCCGCCCGGACTTTCCGGGCCTGGTACCACGCCCAGTAGTCCAGGCTCTTGGCTTGCGCCTGCTGCATGTTCTGGACGATGTTCCCGTCCTTGATATTGCAGATGGCCAGAAAGGTAGCCAACAGCGCCACGGTCACGGCGACCAGGGCGTTGAGACGCGACTTGCTCTTCTCCCGCTCTTTGGCGTCCTGATCGTTAGCGTCGTCTTCAGCACCCACGTACTCCATCGGATCCACGTCCATCGCTCACCCTCCCTGGTCCTCGTTGTTGACTGGCCGGACGGGCCGTTGTTGAGCCGGCTAACGCTGTGGAAGTAGTGGAGTGGTGGAGTCTTGGCGTAATGCGGAAACCGCGAGCCGCGGCTCGGATTATCCACGGCTCTATCGCTCCGACACTGCCGCTCAGCACAACCCGTCGCATCGCTGCCGCGACCATCGCAAGCGTAATAACGTGGACAGTGGGCAAGTTCGTGCCAGGCCAACGCACAACGCAAAAAAGGGCCGCACGCCCGATTAGCGTGCAGCCCCCTTTATACGTCGATGCGTGAGATCGCGCTTCTAGAACCGGCTGGACCCGAATTCGACGATGAACTTCCCTTCGCGACCGGACCAGTAAACGGAGAGCTCCCGGTTGCCCAGCGCTCGGGAAACGCCGAGCTGCATGTCGGACTCGCCGAACTGGCCCATGTGGAACAGCGTGTGGAGGAAGTCCACGCGCCACTGCGGCGTCACCTGGTAGCTCGCCTGGAGGAGGCTGTTCCGGCTGTCCGCATCCAGCGCCGTGTTCGCGATGGCTGCTATTTTGAACCGGTTGGTCACCGGGAAGCTGAGGCTCAACGTTGAGTTCAGCTTACCCGTGTAGGGCAGCAGGTCGTTGACGGTGGTGAGGTGGTTGTAGTTGAGGCCCAGAGAAAGGGTACCGTTACGCGGAAGCTGCTTCCGGAGTTGGGTCTCCACCGCGGGACCGAACCCGTTGTTGGTCCGGCCGGAGACCGCACGCAGGGAGGCGCTGCTGTCCAGCGTGAAGCCGAGCGGCAGGTCCAGCGAGCGCGGCCGGGCTTTGATGCCGAAGGTCTGATACTGCTGATCCAGCGTCGGCACCTTGATCCCACGAGCCACGCGGATTTCCGAAGCATCCCGGCGGAAGAAGCTGGTCTCCGCCGAGACGCTCACCTTTCCGTCCGCCAGCGGCTTCGGCTTCGTTTCGAATGCGAAGGAGAGCGTTTTGGCGAGGTCCCGGTTGTGCGGCTTGTTCGCGCCCAGGGAAACCTGCACGGTCCCGATCGGCAACCCGCTGGTCAGGTTGATGTTTCCGTAGATGTCCCGGTGCTGGGGAAACTGGAGGTTGGAGACGAGGCGGGTAGTGCGGTTGACCTGCTGGTTGTGGTTCCAGGAAAAGCCGAAGCGGTCCGGAGAGGAAAGATCGGTGATCTGCGCTTCGCCTTCGCTGGCGCCCGCAAAGCCGTATTTCTGCACCAGGTCTACCCGCAGGCCGCGCTCACGGGAGAAGTTTCCGATGCCGCCACTGCTCCGCGCCCCGTAGCCCACGTTGAAAGCGGTGCTGGACCCCGGCGTCATGCGGACGTAGATCGGCAGGTCCAGGTTGAGGCCCTGGCTGCCGAAGCCGACGTACTGCCCCGTCTCCCCGAAGCCGGCCCGCAGGTTGCTCTCATGGAACGGCATGCGAAGGCTCTTCACGCCGCCGATGTAGGCGCGGGCGCCTTGCACCTGCACCCGCTCATCGATAACGTAATTGGCCTGCTTGGAGACCCAGACAAGCTGGCTGTCGGTGAGATCGACCAGGTCGAAATCCGGATTCGCGTTCTTGGGACGCTCCGGCAGGTCCGTCAGGCCGTAGCCGCTGAACCACTTCCGCACGCCGACCGCCGTCACATAGCCTTCGAACGTCTTCAGGTCGAGCCACAGCCGCTCACCCACCAGCGCGTTGCCGTCGCTGACGATGTTGACTTTGCCGAGCGCCTTGAGGCTGTCCCGGGTGAGGTCCACCTGGATCGAGTTGGCCTCGATCTCGAGACCGCGGAACTTCACCTTCACCTGGCCGTCCGCCTGGAGGAAGCGCTTGTCCTCGCTAAAGGCGACGTACTCGCCCCGGAGGTTCAGCACGCGGCCGCCCACGTTCGCCTCAACCAGCTTGCTCACCATGGGGATGGTGATGATCGCCTGGTCCAGGCCCGCAGACACGCTGATGTTGGCGGCCTGCGGCACGGACGAAGCGGTAAGCGTGGCGCGGGCGACGCCGGCCGAGGTGAATGCCACCTGCGTGATGGTGCCGGCGGTGGTGTAGAAGCGCACCTCGGTGCCATCGCGCGCCGGGCGGCCGCTGGTGGTGCGCACTTCGGCGCTGACCACCGCGGTGCTGATCCCGTCGGCCAGTAGCACGTTGGGGCTAATGGTGACCCGGATGGCACCGGCTGCGCGTGCCGGAGCGGGCACGGCACACAGGAGGGCCGGTACGGCAAGGAAAGGCAGGATGCGGCTATTCATGCAGGTGTGGTCCGGCGCCGGGAGGTGGAGGTAGTCACACGCCGAGGGAGATAATCGAGCGACCTGGCGGTCTTCGAGGGATTGGACTACCGGTTCCCCAGGAGTGTTCCGCCTGCATGCGGGGATTCTCCTTCCTGGAGGAGCCGATTTCTCGCCACTTTTGCGACTTACCGTACGAGGAGCAAGCCAGTGACTTTTTAACCTACAGCTAAGGTGTCGGCAGAAGCGAAACCGGAGGAGTAGGTCGAATCTCTACAGGTAGAGCCCGAGCCAGGAAAACGATACCGATGCCAGAACAACACCAGGAAAACAAGGGGAGTACCCGCCGTGCCGTGCTGAAGGCAGGAGCGGGATTAGGAATCGGTGCGCTCGCGTCTCCGCTGCGGAGTTGGGCGCAGAGTGTGGCGCCCGCGCAGGTCCGCCGGGACACGCAGCGGCCCGGATTGCCGTCCGGGGTGCAGGTGGGCGATCTGACCGGCGAGCGAGCGATGCTCTGGAGCCGGACGGACCGGCCCGCGCGGCTGGTGGTGGAATGGTCCACCCGGGAGTCGCTGCGGGACGCACGCCGCGTAGTGGGCCCGGCGGCGCTGGAGGCGAGCGACTTCACCGCGCGGATCGACCTGGGCGACCTGCCGGCCGGCGAGCGCATCTTCTACCGCGTGCAGTTCGACTCCTTGGAGGAGCCGGGGATTCTGAGCGCGCCACTCACCGGGAGCTTCCTGACGCCATCGAGCCGGCGGGAGACGGTCCGGTTCGTCTGGGGCGGCGACGTCTGCGGACAGGGCTGGGGCATCAACCCGGACCTCGGCGGGATGCGGATCTGGGAGACGATGCGCCGCTTCGAGCCGCACTACTTCATCCACTCCGGCGACTGCATCTACGCAGACAATCCGATCCAGGCCGAGGTGAAGCTGGACGACGGTACCGTCTGGAAAAACGTCGTGACGCCAGAAAAGTCCGCGGTGGCTCAGACGCTCGCGGACTACCGCGGCGCCTACGCGTACAACCTCCTGGATGCGAACCTGAGGCGGTTCAACAGCGAGGTGCCCTCACTGGTCCAATGGGATGACCACGAGGTGCTCAACAACTGGTTCCCCGGCCGCCGGATGGACGCCGACCCGCGCTACCAGGAGAAGAGCGTGAACGTGCTGGCCGCCCGGGCGAAGCGGGCCTTTCTAGACTACACGCCGCTGCGCTTCGACCCGACCGACCCCGAGCGGGTCTATCGCTCCTACCGGTATGGACCTTCGGTGGAGGTGTTCATGCTGGACGCGCGCTCGTACCGCGGCCGCAATACGCGCAACGATCAGCCCGAGCCCGGGCCGGACACGCCGTTCTTCGGCTCCGAGCAGATCCGGTGGCTCCAGCGGAAGCTGAAGGCCTCGCGTGCTACCTGGAAAGTGATCGCATCGGACATGCCGCTCGGGCTCGTGGTGGCAGACGGCCCGGGAGTGTTCGAGGCAGTGGCTAACGGTGACGGGCCGCCGAGGGGGCGCGAACTGGAGCTGGCCGGCCTGCTCCGCTTCCTCCGCGACGAGCACGTACGGAACGTGTTCTGGATCACGGCAGACGTCCACTATGCCGCAGCCCACTACTACGATCCGAACCGCGCGCAGTTCCAGGAGTTCCACCCGTTCTGGGAGTTCGTGGGGGGACCGCTCAACGCGGGGACGTTTGGGGCGCCGCCGCTGGACAATACGTTCGGGCCCCAGGTGAAGTACACCAGCCTGCCGCCGGGGATGAAGCCGAACCGCCCGCCCAGCGAAGGACTGCAATTCTTCGGCGCGGTGTCGGTTGACGGCAAGACGCACGTGGCGACGGTTTCGCTGCGGAATCTGAAGGGGGATGTGCTCTATTCCGTGGATCTGCACCCGGAGAGGTAGGTTGTGGACCCGTCCGACCACAGTCAATCTACGAACGAAGGGTTCGGGATCGGCGATAGTAGAGTCATCACGAGGAGCGCAGCGCCGCGGCGATCCCGTTCGACTCCAGGTGATCTGCGGGTGACGAATTCCGGGTTGCCGGTAGTCGTGCGGGATTGCCACAGCCGGACCCGCCGTGCGGGTGCCCCCTACGCGGCTTCGCAATGACACCGTTGGGCGGAGAGTGCTCTTCGGGGTGGGCCGCCAGCGGGTGAAACCCCCTGGCTACATCAGAGCCGCCCTGGAGGGCTTCCTTACTGCGCAGGGCTGGCAGTCCGGAAAGGCGCTGATTGGAATTGAATTCCGCGCCTTTCCGGACTGCCCGGGGGGCTGGTTAGACCTTGTGGATGGCGCGGTGCCAGGCGTCCATCGTCGCTTCCTGGAAGGTTTCCGCGAGTGTGGGGTGCGCGTGGATCGCGTGGAAGATCTCGTCGACGGTGGCTTCCATGGACATCCCGAGCGTCGGCTCCGCGATGAGGTCGGTAACGTGGGCGCCGACCATGTGGACGCCCAGGATCTCGCCGTACTTCGGCTCGGCGATCACCTTCACGAAGCCTTCTTTGTAGCCGCTGGCCATGGCCCGGCCCATGATGCGGAACGGGAACTTTCCGACTTTGATCTCACCGTACCGCTCTTTCGCCTCGGCTTCGGTCAGACCGACCCACGCGGCTTCCGGGCTCGTGTAGACGCAGCTCGGGATGATGCGGTAGTCCATCTTGGCACGATGACCGGCGATCACTTCCGCAGCTACCTCTCCTCCTTTGCTCGCAACGTGTGCGAGCGCGGGGCCGGGGGTGGCGTCGCCGATGGCGTAGATGTTGGGGACACGGGTCTGCATCTGGTCATTCACCGGGATGAAGCGGCGCTCCAGGGTGATACCGACGTTTTCCAGCCCCAGGCCTTCGGTGTAGGGCCAGCGGCCGGTGGCCACCAGAACCACCTCCGCTTCCAGCGTCTCCTCGGCCCCGTTGCCCTTCGCATACTTCACCGAGAGCTGGCCGTTCTTACGCTCGAATCCTTTCACCGCGGCGCCGAGGATCATGTCGAAGCCCTTCTTCTGAAGCGCTTTGCCCACTTCCTGGGACACGTCGGCGTCGGCGGGGCCGAGGACGCGGTCCAGCAACTCCAGCACGGTGACTTTGGTCCCCAGTTCGCCAAAGATGTCGCCCCACTCCAGGCCCACGGCGCCGGCGCCGATCACCGCCATCGTCTTGGGGATCTTCGGCAGGCGGAGGAGGTCGTCGCTATTCACGACGCCTTCCAGCTCGATGCCGGGAATCGGCGGACGCGCCGGGACGGAGCCGGTGGCGATCACGAAGTTAGCGGCGGTCACGCGGCGCGTGCCTTCCGCGCCCGCGACCTCGATCTCATTCGCGTTCACGAACTTGCCGGTGCCGTTGATGACCTCGATCTTGTTCTTCCGCATCAACATCCCGACACCGCCGCGGAGGGTCTCCACGACTTTGTCACGGCGCTTGGTCATCACGCCATAGTCCGGCTTGATGTCCGAAGCGGTAAAGCCATATTCGCTGCCCTTGCGGGCGGTGGCGAGCGCTTCCACGCTGGCGAGCATCGCCTTGGTCGGGATGCAGCCCACGTTGAGGCAGGTGCCGCCCAGGTAGCCCTTCTCTACGATGCCGACTTTAAGCCCCAGCTGCGACGCGCGGATGGCGCAGATGTAGCCTCCCGGGCCGGAGCCGATCACTACCATGTCGAACTCCTGGCCGTTGGCGGCGCGCTTGGCCTGCGGCTGCGTCTCCGCCACGGGCGACTGCCGGGTGGTGGCGGGCACGGTGCCGGCGCTCGCGGCGGCGGGTCGCTCCAGGACGGTAGTCGAAGCGGTCGGACGGACGGTGGACATACATCGCTCTCCAGTTTGGGGGCTCTTCAGCGTTCGGGAACCCGGTCAAAAAAACCGTGTAAGCATACCAGAAGTAAGGGGGGCCGTCAGGCCGACCCATGACCTCCTCACCTTTATCCTAACCCGCCAGAGCCGGAACCGACGGGGAGGGATTGCGGCGCGAGAGACCAACAACCCGGAACGCAATGAGAAAGGGGCGTGTCTGGAGCGCAGTCGGACGGGTTGAGAACGGAGTTTGAACCCTCTACAAGCGGGCAAACTGAGAGACGGTCCAATTACAGACGGTCCGGAGACCCTTGGACCAGAAAGCTGAAGAGTGACATCAATGATTACCCCTACTAAACGCGTGCGAGCGACCGTGCTGGCCGGCGTACTGGCGAGCCTCGCGATTCCGGCGACCTTCGCGGTCCAGAGTGCGCAAGCAGCCCCGCGGCGTGATAGCTACCGCCGCCGCATCTCCCACAATTGGGTCCGGTTAGGCTCCAAGCACGTAGACGGGCGCCGCGACAGCGATACGATCGACGTCGACAACCGCGGCAAGTTCCGGGCGCTGATGTTCCGGGTGACCGACAGCCCGGCGCGTATCCGGAACGTGGTGGTCCACTTCGAGAACGGCTCCACGTTTAAAGCCAACATTCAGGAGACATTCGCCAAGGGCGAGCGAAGCTCCGTCATCGACCTACCGGGTGACCGCCGGAACGTAGACCGGGTTACGTTCCATTACTCCGACCTCCGCCGAGGTGACGACGCCGAGGTGACGCTCTTTGGTGAGCGCTAACCTGTTTTCAGGCTCGAGGGTGGCGGAAGTTCGCCGAAATGGCGCGTCAGCCACTCTCGGCCCGGCTCTCCAGGCAGCGGAACGTGCGGCTAATGCGTGCCCCGCACGCCTCCTGGACGGGCACAGCATGCCTCCACGCCGCCTGCACCGCCGTCGGCAGGTAGAGCAGGCTCCCAGACGGCAGCGGGAAATCGTGGATGATCGACCTGTCCGCGATCTGCGGGAAGCGCAACACCCGCTCCGCCCCCAGCGAGACGAGGGCAACTCCCGTACCAGGCACCAACTCTGCTATTGAATTGGACTGGAAGCCGATCGTGGCGTCGCGCGCGGAGTAGTAACTGGCCAGGCAGTTACTGGACCTAAACCCCAGACGACGCTCCAGGGCATCCACGACCGCTGCCAATGCCGCTGGCCACACCGCTGGGGGATAAGTAATCCCGGAGTAGTTGTAGGGGTCGCCAGAACTCGCCGTAAGGCGGGCTCACGTCCGCGTGTCCCACTCCGTGTCTTCGCGCACCCGGTCGAATAAGCGCTCCGCCTCAGAAACGAAACGCGTTTCGAAAAGGACGTCCGGCCGTTCCATGCCCTCCCCCGCGGTACCGTGCGTGTGTAGGGGATTCCGGCGGCTACAGCAAACTACCCCTGGAGCGGGTAGCCTGCTCCAGTTTGGGAGAGTCTGGATGGCAATGAAGCAA
>Ga0255338_1001121_pt1 | contig 56727 bp, 49 predicted proteins | sample MeOH1_35cm_T4_19_FD_203715 | JGI IMG/M metagenome (GOLD analysis project Ga0255338, IMG submission 203715) | Sandy soil microbial communities from University of British Columbia, Vancouver, Canada - MeOH1_35cm_T4_195 | ecosystem: Engineered > Artificial ecosystem > Sand microcosm > Unclassified ... | reverse complement strand
AGGACAGTGAAACGCCTCAGCGCCGATGATAGTGCGGATTCCCGTGTGAAAGTAGGTCATCGTCAGGCTCTTACAGCACGAAACGCCCCGTCATTTGACGGGGCGTTTTGCTTTGTGGAAGAACGAAAGCAAGACGCCAGATTCGGCAGGTCGGTTCGTAAATTCTTGATCTTGGAAATTGTCAATCAAGTGAACCTTGGGCCGACCAGGTTGGAGCCGAATGCGTTGACAGCTCAAGTTAGCATCTGAGCATGAAACAACTGGTCCTGTGCGCGGATGACTTCGCGTTGAACGCCTCGGTTTCGCACGGTATTGCTGAGTTGGTGAGGCTCGGGTGTCTGAGCGCGACCAGTGCAATGGTGCTGTCGCCTCGATGGAGCCAGGATGCCGCGCTGCTGCGCGAGTGGCACGGGCGCATCGACGTCGGCCTGCATCTGGATTGGACCAGCGCCTTCGCCATCGATGCCGGTCATGGTCAGCCGCTGGGGGTGGCGATGCGGCGCGCGCTGCTCGGTGGATTCGGCCGAACCGGGGCACGCGAGGTGATCGAGCGCCAGCTCGACGCCTTCGAGGCCGTCTGGCAAGCGCCGCCGGATCACATCGACGGCCATCAGCACGTGCAGCAGTTCGCCGGCATCCGCGAGGCATTGGTCAACGTCCTCCAAGGCCGCTATGCGGGTGGGCGATCGCCTTACCTTCGTTTGTCGCGTGCGCCGGTGGGGCAGCGCGATCTCAAGAGCCGAATCATCGCCGCCCTTGGGTCGGGCGCGCTGGCACGTCTGGCGGTGCAGGCTGGCATTCCGTGTGCGCCGGCGCTGTCGGGTATCTACGACTTTCGCGGCGGGGCCGTGGGCTACGCGCGGCACATGGCGCGCTGGCTGTCAGGTTCGCCCGACGGCACGCTGCTGATGTGCCATCCGGCCCGCGCGGCCGAGGCGGAGGATGAGATCGGGCCGGCGCGCGTCTGGGAGTTCGACTATCTGCGCAGCGAGGCTTTCGTGCGGGCCCTGGCGCAGGCTCAGGTCAGCTTGTCGGCAGGGAGACATTTATATACTCCCGCGAGTGAAATATCTTCCTATTGAGAGACGAGCTTCCTGGCTGACACTGGCGACTCTGTGGGGTGTGTTGCTGATGTTGGCCGCGCTGCGCCCGCTGGCGGTGCCCGACGAGGGCCGCTACGCCGAGATCGGCCGCTGGATGCTGCAGTCGGGCGACTGGCTGGTGCCGCGCCTCAACGGCATTCCATTCTTCCACAAGCCGCCGCTGCTGCATTGGCTGCAGGCTGGGGCTATGGCGTTGTTCGGCGAGCATGCGTGGTCGGCGCGCCTGGTGCCGGGCCTCAGTGCGGGGCTGATGCTGCTGGCACTTTACCTGTCGGCGCGCACGCTGGTGGACGAAACTGTGGCGCGTCGCGCCGCCGTCATGCTTGGCACCGGCACGGCCTTTCTGATCGGCGGCCAGTATGTGAACCACGACATGCTGGTGGCGAGCTGGATCGGCATCGCGATCTGGTGCTTCGCGCTGGCCTTCCTGCACGGCGAGCGGCCGCACGCCGGCCTGGCGCGCCTGGGCTTCATCGCCTGCGCATTGGGAGTGCTGGCCAAGGGGCTGATTGGCCTGGCGCTGCCCGGCCTGGCGCTGCTGGCCTGGCTGCTCTGGACGCGGCAGCTGCGCAAGGTGCCGTACCTGCCCTGGTTCAGCGGGCTGGCGCTCTTCGCGTTGATCGCGCTGCCCTGGTTCGTGCTGGCGCAGCGGCAGTACCCGGCCCTGTTCGACTACCTGTTCGGCGCCCAGCAGTTCGGCCGCTACACCGGAAAGACCTTCAACAATCCGCAGCCAGGGTGGTTTTACCCGGTGGGCCTGCTCCTGCTGCTGTTCCCCTGGGCCTTCTGGGCGCTGGCACAGATCGGCCGCGCGCGCCGGGTGGCGCCAGCGCTGGATTCGCGCGTCCTCGCCCTGTGCTGGTGCTGGCTGATCGCCATCGTCGGCTTCTTCTCGGTCCCCCGCTCCAAGCTGATCGGCTATGTGCTGCCGGTCATGCCGGCACTGGCGCTGCTGGCGTCGCTGGGCTGGCAGCGCACCATGGTCCATCGGCGCTGGGCGCGTCCGGTGTTCGCCGCGCTGACAGCGCTGGCGCTCGGCATCGCCGTGACCTTCACCCTGCTGGCGGATCGCTACACGAGGAACAAGACGACCGGGGATATCGCGATCACGCTGGCCTGCCGGATGCAGCCGGACGACACGCTCTACGCAGTTGGCGGCTATCCGTACGATCTGCCATTCCTGATCCAGGCGCGCCGCCCGATGGTGGTGGTGCAGGACTGGGCCGAACTTCGCCGCAGCGCCGGTGACAGCTGGTCGCGCGAACTGTTCGAGGGGGCCGACTTCGAGCCGGCGGCGGGCCGGCTGCTGCAGTCGCCGGACGTCCTGCCGATAGCGAGCGCCGAGCCGGGCCACTGGATGGTGGCGCCCAACGATCATCCGGCCGGCACCTGGCAGCTGGGCTGGGTGCGGGTGCAGCAGGGCAGCGGCTGGTCGCTGTACCGCTCAGCGCCGGAACGCCCAGAACCGGCTCAGTACAAAGGTCTGCCCGGCTGCCGCGACCATCGCGGCGAACAGGGCCAGCGCTGACGGCCAGCCCAGGCCGCGCAGCAGCGCGATGAACACCATCTCGTTGGTCGCGAAGCCGGCCAGCGCGCTGACCGCAAAGCGCGATAGGCTCTGCCTCAGCGTGGTGCCCGCGTCATGGAAGCTAAGCCGGCGGTGGCCGAAAAAGCTGACGAAGAACGCCACCACGAAGCCCAGTGCGTTGGCCAGTTCCGGCCACAGTTGCCCGCGGGTCAGCGCGAACACCGCCGCGTGCGTGAGCGCTGCGGCCACGCCCACGACGATGAACCAGAAGCCGGTCCGGCTCATGCGCTGGTGTCCGCATCGCGGTGCGTGAGCCCGGCGCCGGTGCGTTCGCGCACCAGATAGCTGGGCCGCTGCTTGACCTCCTCGTAGATGCGACCGACGTATTCGGCCAGCACCCCGATCGACAGCAGCTGGATGCCGCTCAAAAACATCATGCCGACCACAAGGGTGGCGTAGCCGGGCACCTCGATGCCCCAGCAGAAGTATTCGACCACCACCCAGCCAGCGTAGCTCAGGGACGCCAGCGCCAGCAGAAGGCCCACGTAGGACAGCGCGCGCAGCGGCGCGCTGGAGAAGGCCAGCATGCCGGTCAGGGCCAACGAGAACGAGCCGCGCAGGCCGAAGCTGCTCTCGCCCTCGGCGCGCGGCAGCGGTTCGTAGTCGATGGCGGTGCTGGGAAAGCCGACCCAGGCGTAGAGGCCCTTCATGAACCGGTTGCGTTCAGGCAGCCGGCGCAGCGCTTCGACCACGTGGCGATCCATCAGCCGGAAGTCGCCGGCGTGGGCCGGGATCTTGACCCGGTTGCCGGTGTTGATGAGGCGGTAGAACAGGCTCGTCAGGCGTGCCTGCAGGCGGGATTGGTCGTGGCGCGTGCGTCGCACGGCATACACCACGTCGCTGCCTTGGCGCCACTGTTCGAGCATGGCCGGCAGCAGCGTCACCGGGTGCTGGCCATCGGCGTCCATCAGGATGACGACGTCACCGCGCGCCGCGTCCAGGCCTGCGGTGAGGGCCGCCTCCTTGCCGAAGTTGCGCGACAGCTGCAGCAACACGAGCTCCCGATGCGCCGCGCACAGGGTCTGCGCCACGGCGGCGGTGTCGTCGCGGCTGCCGTCGTTGACCACGATCACCTCGACCCGCGGCGACAGCGCGCGCAGGGCGTTCAGTACCTGGGGCAGCACGACAGGGAGGTTGCGTGCCTCGTTGTAGGCCGGCATGACGCAGGAAATGGAGGGGGTTCGGAGGGCGCGCTCAGTCATGACATGAATCATGCCAAAGAAAATCGCGCCGACGCCGCGCGCCGGCCTCTGTCGAGGCGCGAACGACGCCCATTCGCCAAGTTCCCCGGCCCCCGTAAAATCCGTCGATGCTCTCCGTCAAACACGATTTGCTCGGCCGCGTCGCGGCCGAGCTGGAAAAACTCTCCCCTGGTGCTGGCGCCAAGGCGACGTTCGAGTCGCCCAAGGTGGCCTCGCACGGCGACTTCGCCTGCACCGCGGCCATGCAGCTGGCCAAGCCACTCAAGCTCAATCCGCGCCAGGTCGCGGAGAGCCTGCGCACGGCGCTGCTGGCCACCGAGCCGTTCCAGCGCTGGGTCGAGGCGATCGAAATCGCCGGGCCGGGCTTCATCAACATCCGCCTCAAGCCAGCCGCCAAGCAGGAGATCGTACGCGAGGTGCTCGCCGCTGGCGAGCGCTTCGGCTACAGAGAAGCGCGCGGTGAGCGGGTGCTGGTCGAGTTCGTCTCGGCCAACCCGACCGGCCCGCTGCACGTCGGCCACGGCCGTCAGGCCGCGCTGGGCGACGCGATCAGCCACCTGTTCGCCACCCAGGGCTGGGATGTCTGGCGCGAGTTCTATTACAACGACGCCGGTGTGCAGATCAGCACCCTGGCCAACAGCGTGCAGCTGCGCGCCAAGGGCTTCAAGCCGGGCGACGCCGAATGGCCCGAGGCTGCCTACAACGGCGACTACATCGCCGACATCGCCGCCGACTTCATGGCCAAGAAGACGGTGAAGTCCGACGACCGGGAATTCACCGCCAGCGGCGACGTGAATGATCTGGACGGCATGCGCCTGTTCGCCGTCGCCTACCTGCGCCACGAGCAGGACCTGGACCTCAAGGCCTTCGAGGTCCAGTTCGACCATTACTACCTCGAGTCCAGCCTCTACACCAGCGGCAAGGTCGATGCGGCGGTGCAGGCGCTGCGCGAGGCCGGCAAGACCTACGAGCACGACGGCGCGCTGTGGCTGAAGTCCACCGAGTACGGTGATGACAAGGATCGCGTCATGCGCAAGGGCGACGGCTCCTACACCTACTTCGTGCCGGACGTGGCCTACCACGTCACCAAGTTCGAGCGCGGCTTCCACAAGGTCGTGAACATCCAGGGTACCGACCACCACGGCACCATCGCGCGGGTGCGCGCCGGCCTGCAGGGGCTGGGCCTGGGCATCCCGCAGGGCTTCCCCGACTACGTGCTGCACACCATGGTGCGCGTCGTGCGCGGCGGCGAGGAGGTCAAGATCTCCAAGCGGGCCGGCAGCTACGTCACGCTGCGCGACCTGATCGAGTGGACCAGCAAGGACGCGGTGCGCTTCTTCCTGCTCTCGCGCAAGCCCGACACCGAATACACCTTCGACGTGGACCTGGCGGTGCAGAAGAACAACGACAACCCGGTGTTCTACGTGCAGTATGCCCACGCCCGCATCTGCTCGGTGCTGGCGGCCTGGGGCGGCGACGTCGCCGCGCTGCAGGATGCCGACCTCGCCGCGCTGGACAGTCCGGCGGCGCAGGCGCTCATGCTGCAGCTGGCCAAGTACCCCGAGATGCTCACGGCCGCGGCGCAGGACTTCGCGCCGCACGACGTCACCTTCTACCTGCGCGACCTCGCGGCGGCGTACCACAGCTACTACGACGCCGAGCGCATCCTGGTCGATGACGAGGCCGTCAAGCGCGCGCGCCTGGCCCTGGTCGCCGCTACCGCCCAGGTGTTGCACAATGGCTTGGCGGTGCTCGGCGTGTCGGCGCCGACCAAGATGTGAGGAACAACTTCATGAAACCACAGCGGGGCGGTACGATTCTCGGCTTCATTCTGGGCCTGCTGGTCGGGTTGGGGGCGGCGCTGGCCGTGGCCGTGTACGTGACCAAGGTGCCGGTGCCGTTTACCAACAAGAACCAGCCGCGCTCGCCGAACCAGGACGAGGCGGAGGCGAAGAAGAACAAGGACTGGGACCCGAACGCCCCGCTGTACGGCAAGAATCCGGCGCGTCCCGCGACGCCGGCCGCCACGGGGACCGTGGGCGGGTTGATTCCTGTGCCGGCCCCGGCGGCGGCGCCCGACACGCCGGCCCCGACACCCGACACCCGGCCCGAGCCGGCGCCCGTGGCGCCCAAGACCGCCCCGGTCCCGAAGACGGACAGCTCCTCGAAGGCGGAGCCGGCCAAGGGCGCGCTCGCCGCGAAGCCGGAGACCGCCAAGCCGCCGCCGGTGGCGAAGCCGGATGCCAAGGTGGACACCAAGCCCGCCACATCGGTCGATCCGCTGGGTGACTTGGCCAAGGCCAAGTCCGCCAGCGCCACGGCCGATCCGTTCGCCTATTTCGTGCAGGCGGGCGCGTTCCGCACGCAGGAGGACGCCGAGGCGCACCGCGTCAAGCTGTCCTTGATGGGCGTGGAAACGCGCATCACCGAGCGCGAGCAGTCTGGTCGCACCGTCTACCGCGTGCGCGTCGGTCCGTTCGACAGCAAGGACGCGGCGGAGCGCGTCAAGGACAAGCTCGATGGCAATGGCGTCGAGTCGGCCCTGGTGCGCGTGCAGCGCTGATCGGGCGTGAATAAATCGTGGTGTCGAGGGTGTTGAATCGGGCCGCGGCTCGCGGGCGATGGAACTTCTGCCCGGTGCCCGGCTCTTTCGTGCACAGGAGTGATTGAATGAAACGTCGTGAATTTTCTCTCGGTGCCGCCGCCGTCGTGACGGCCGGTGTCGCACCGTTGTCTTCCGTGCAGGCCCAGCCGGTCAAGCCCCGCGAGGGCAAGGACTATTACGTGCTCGACAAGCGCGTACCGGTGGAGGCGGCGGCCGGCAAGATCGAGGTGATCGAGTTCTTCTGGTACAGCTGTCCGCACTGCAACGCGTTCGAGCCCGCCTTCGACGCCTGGATGAAGGCAGCACCCAAGGATGTGGTGGTCAAGCGCGTGCCGGTGGCATTCCGCGACGACTTCGGGCCGCAGCAGCGCCTCTATTACGCGCTGGAGGCGCTGGGCAAGCTCGACGAGCTGCACCGCAAGGTGTTCACCGCGGTGCACGCCGAGCGCCAGGCGCTGAACCGCGACCCGCTCATCATCGCCTGGGCGGAGAAGCAGGGCCTGGACAAGGCCAAGTTCACCGAGGCCTACAACTCGTTCACCGTGGCGAACAAGGTGCGCCGCGCCGTGCAGCTGCAGGAGGCGTTCAAGGTCGAGGGCGTGCCTTCGCTGGGCATTGCCGGGCGTTACTACACCGATGGCTCGCTCACCGGTAACATGGGACGCGCGCTGCAGGTGGCGGACTTCCTCATCGCGCAGGAGCGCCAGAGCCGCTGACGGGGCACCTCGGCGCAACCATGACGAAGCCCGCACGAGCGGGCTTTTTCTTTGTCTGGCGGGTGGCGTTTTCAAAGCCTGCGCCGCTACAATCGCAGCAAGATTCGTGCCCTTATGAAAACGTCCCTTGTTTCGCTGTTGATTGCCCTCGGTGCGGCCCTGTCGGTGTGGCCGGCCGCGGCGGAGAAAGCCGATCGCAACAAGCCCATGAACATCGAAGCGGATGCGTTGCGCTATGACGACCCGCAGCAGTCCAGCACGTTCACGGGGCGCGTGGTGTTGACCAAGGGCACCATCGTCATGCGTGGCGCCCGCCTCGATGTCCGGCAGGATGCCGAGGGGTTCCAGTTCGGCACGCTGACGGCGGAGCCGGGCCAGCGTGCCTTCTTCAGGCAAAAGCGCGACGGACTGGACGAGTACATCGAGGGCGAGGGCGAGGTCATCGACTACGACGGCCGTGCCGACACCGTGCGCTTCACGCGCCGCGCCGAGATGCGGCGCTACCGCGGCGCCACGCTGAGCGACACCGTGAACGGCGCCGTGATCGTCTACAACAACACCACCGAGACCTACACCGTCGATGGCGCCCCGGCCGGCTCCGGCGCGGCGGCATCGACGCGCGGCGGCCGCGTGCGCGCCACGCTGGCGCCGCGCGAATCCGCCTCGGCGCCGGCCGCCAGCGACGCACCGCGCCTGCGCCCCAGTCCCGCCTTGAGCGGGGAGCGTCCGTGATGACCGGCGAGCGCGGCATTCCCATCCCCGCCTCGGCCCCGCCCGGTGCCGGCCGGCTGGAGGCCCGCCACCTCCAAAAGTCCTACGGACACCGCAAGGTGGTGCACGACGTGTCCCTCGAAGTGCGCAAGGGCGAGGTGGTCGGCCTGCTCGGTCCGAACGGCGCGGGCAAGACCACGTCCTTCTACATGATCGTCGGCCTGGTGCGCGCCGACGCGGGTGACATCAGCATCGATGGCCAGGCGGTGGCGCACATGCCGATCCATCGCCGCTCGCGGCTGGGCCTGTCCTACCTGCCGCAGGAAGCCTCCATCTTCCGCAAGCTGTCGGTGGCGGAGAACGTGCGTGCCGTGCTGGAGCTGCAGCACGACGCCGAGGGCCGCTCGCTGTCCGGCGCCGAGATCGAGCGCCGGCTGACCGAGCTGCTGCAGGAGCTGCGCGTGGAGCACCTGCGTGACTCGCCGGCCGTGGCGCTGTCGGGTGGCGAGCGCCGCCGCGTGGAGATTGCGCGCGCCCTGGCCACCCAGCCGCAGTTCATTCTGCTGGACGAGCCCTTCGCCGGCATCGACCCGATCGCCGTGATCGAGATCCAGCGCATCATCGCCTTCCTGAAGGGGCGGGGCATCGGCGTGCTGATCACCGACCACAACGTGCGCGAGACACTGGGCATCTGCGACCACGCCTACATCATCAGCGAGGGCCGTGTGCTGGCGCAGGGCACGCCGCAGGAGATCGTCAACAACGCCGAGGTGCGTCGCGTGTATCTGGGCGAACACTTCCGAATGTGATGAAACAAGGCCTGTCGCTTCGCGTATCCCAGCATCTGGCGCTGACGCCGCAGCTGCAGCAATCGATCCGTCTGCTGCAGCTGTCCACGCTGGAGCTCGGCCAGGAGGTCGAGCAGATGCTCGACGAGAACCCGTTTCTGGAGCTCGCCGTCGACGAGGCGCCGGGTGGCGAAGCCGAGCCTGCCTTGGCCGAGGCCCGTGCCGGCGAGGCCGCCGTGGCCACCGAGACCGCGGTGGGCGGCGAGGCGGAGGCGTATGAGGAGAGTGGCGCCGCGTCAGGCGAGACGCCAGTCGATGTGCCGGACAGCTGGGAAGGCGATGGTAGCGTGGACACGACCGCCGATGACGGCGAGTGGGGCAGCGACGCGCCGGCGCGCCAGCGCCCGGAGGACGACGATGCGGCCGACGCGACCGAGCTGGCACGCGGTACCGAGTCGCTCACGGCCTTCCTGCACCGCCAGGCGCTGGGGCTGCACCTGTCCGAGCTGGACCGCGCGGCGCTGCACTTCCTGATCGAGTCGCTCAACGACGACGGCTACCTGGAGGATTCGCTGCAGGCCCTGGCCGAAGGCCTGGCCGGCACGGAGGACCTCGAGCAGCTGGAGGAGCTGGTGCACCGCTTCACGATGGCGTTGAGCTTGCTGCAGTCGCTGGAACCGGTGGGCGTGGGCGCGCGCGACCTGGCCGAGTGCCTGCGTCTGCAGTTGCAGGCGCGCCTGGCTGACGAGCCGGAAGACGCCGTGGTCGCCACGGCCCTGCGCGTCTGCGGCCAGCCGATGGAGCTGCTGGCGCGGCGCGACATCAAGCGCCTGATGCAGCTGTGCGGCGATCCGGAGGCGACGATCCGCGCGGCCATCGCGCTGATCGGCCGGCTGGAGCCCAAGCCGGGGCGCCGCTTCATCGATGTGGAGCGCCAGATCATCGTGCCCGACGTGCTGGTGATGAAGACCGGCCACGGCGCGGCGACCCGGTTTCGGGTGCAGCTGAACCCCGACATCATGCCGCGTCTGCGCGTGCACGACGTCTACGCCAGCGCGCTGCGCTCGCACAAGGGCGAGGGCCACCAGGCGTTGCAGCAGCGCCTGCAGGAGGCGCGCTGGTTCATCAAGAACATCCAGCAGCGCTTCGACACCATCCTGCGCGTCTCTAGCGCCATCGTCGAGCGGCAGAAGAACTTCTTCACCCACGGCGAACTCGCCATGCGGCCGCTGGTGCTGCGCGAGATTGCCGACGAACTCGGCCTGCACGAGTCCACCATCAGCCGCGTCACCACCGCCAAGTACATGGCCACGCCATTCGGCACCTTCGAGCTCAAGTATTTCTTCGGCTCGGCGCTGGGCACCGAGACCGGCGGCAACGCGTCCAGCACGGCGGTGCGCGCGCTGATCAAGCAGTTTGTCGCGGCCGAGGACCTGAAGAAGCCGTTGAGTGACAACCAGATTTCCGACCTGCTGAAAGAGCAGGGCATCGAGTGCGCGCGCCGCACCGTGGCCAAGTACCGCGAGGCGCTGCGCATCGCGCCGGCCAACCTGCGCAAGGCGCTGTAAGGCACCGCGCGGCACCCGCGCCCGCTGACTGAAAGACACCGTGAACCAACTCCAATTGTTCCTGCCCTGCGCCGCTGGCGTCGAGGGCTATCTGGCCGACGAGGTGCACCGCATCACCGGCCTGTCCGGCCAGGACCTGCTGACCGGCCGCGGCGGCGTGGTCGCGCGCGCCTCGTGGCGCGACGCGATGCGCCTGAACCTGTACAGCCGCCTGGCCCAGCGCGTGCTGGTGCAGCTGTCGCACACGATGTACCGTAGCGAGAAGGATCTCTACGACGCCGCCAGCGCCGTGGCGTGGGAGATCTGGTTCACGACCAAGCAGACCTTCAAGATCGAGATCACGGCCCAGCACAGCCCGCTGAACAGCCTGAACTTCGCCGCGCTGAAGATCAAGGATGCGGTGGCCGACCGATTCCGAGCCAAGCACGGCGTGCGGCCCGACGTGGAAACCCGGTGGCCCGACGTGCGCATCTACGCGCATCTGACCACCGACATGGCCACGCTGTACATCGACACCTCGGGCGAGCCGCTGTTCAAGCGCGGCTGGCGCGAGGACAAGGGCGAGGCCCCGCTGAAGGAAACGCTGGCCGCCGCCATGATCGCCGCCAGCGGCTGGGACCAGCTGGCTGCCGAGGGCGTGCCGCTGTACGACCCCTGCTGCGGCAGCGGCACCATCGCCATCGAGGCCGCGCAGATCGCCTGCGGCATCGCGCCGGGCAGCTTGCGCCGCTTCGGCTTCGAGAAGCTGCTGCCGTTTCAGGCCCATGTCTGGCAGGCGCTGAAGGCCGAGGCCAGCGCGGCCGAGCACGCGCCCACCGCGCCGGTGTTCGGCAGCGACGTGGCGCACCGCATGGTCGATTTTGCTCAGCGCAACGCCGAGCGTGCCGGCGTGGCGCACGCCGTGCAGCTGCGCGGCGGTGATGCCCTGCAGCGCATGCCGCCGAGCGAGCATCCTGGCGTGATGCTGCTCAATCCGCCCTACGGCGAGCGCATCGCCGCCGCCGGCGTGGCCGGGCGCGGCCGCGAGAATTTCCAGCCCGGTGCGCTGGCGCAGCAGCGCGGCACGGGCGGGCGCGAGACGGCGCAGACCGACGACGGCGGCGACTTCTTCCTGCAGCTCGCCGCACACTGGAAGAAGAACTACGCCGGCTGGACCGCCTGGCTGCTCACGCCCGACCTCAAACTGCCCGGCCGCATGCGGCTGAAGGAATCGCGCCGCGTGCCGATGTGGAACGGGCCGATCGAATGCCGGATGTTCCGCTTCGATCTGGTCCAGGGCGCGGCGCGCGCCAAGTCCGCGCCGGCCCCCGACGCCGGGGCATGAGCGCCGGAGCGCTCGACGAAGCGAAGGCCCCGGTGGGGGCCCGCCTCATCGTCATTGACACCAACATCGTGCTGGACGCCTTCGTGTTCAGCGACCCGGCCGCCTTGCCGCTGCGCGCCGGGCTGGAAGACGGCGCGCTGCAGTGGATCGCCACCGCGGCCATGCGCGAGGAGCTGGCGCGCGTGCTGGATTACCGCCAGATCGTGCCGCGCCTGGCGTATTACGGGCTCGGCGCCGCCGATGTGCTGGCCGCCTTCGACCGCCTGGCCCGGCTGCAGCCGGAGGCGGTGCGCGCCCCCTACGCCTGCAAGGACCCGGACGACCAGAAGTTCATTGACCTGGCCGTCGCGCACCGCAGCCTGCTGCTGAGCAAGGACCGGGCTGTACTTTGCATGAAAAAAAGGCTTCTAGCCCTTGGTGTACGGGCATCAAAAGCTATCGAAAATGAAGTTGATTCCGTGCGCTGACGCACGCCGGGCCTCGGTCGTCGGCGCTACACTCCGCAGCGATGCGGCCCGCCGAGCCGCAGCTCGATGCCATTCCGTGCCCCTGGCCCGGCCCGCTTTTTTTCACGCTGCACCATGACTGCCAACGCCATTCCCGCCGCGCCCCTGAGCGCCGACGAATTCGACGAACTCGACGCCATCCTCGACGACCTGCGCACCCGCCATGACGAAGCGCCGCAGTGGGAGTTCTGCGAGGGCTTTCTTGCCGCGCTGGTCAGCTGCCGGCGCGCCATCCCGGTCGAGGAATACCTGCCGGTGCTGCTCGGCCTGGACGAGGGTGCGGACTTCGCCGACGAAGCACAGCGCGCGCGTTTCCTGAGTCTCTGGCAGCGGCGCTTGACGGAAGTCCGCACCGCGCTGGACGAGCCGGTGGAGGCGCTGGACGAGGAGGGCGCCTACGCGCCCGAGGTGATGGATGTGCGCGGCGCCATCGCCAGCCTGCCGCCCGAGGACCGCGCCGAGCTGGAGGGCGAACTGCTGCCGGCCTTCGCCCAGGTCTGGGCGCTGGGCTTCATGTTCGCCGTGGAGAACTGGCCCGAGGAATGGGCGCCGCCGCGCGACCGCGACGCCGCCAAGTGGCTGGACGCCTCGCTGGAGGCCATCGTCGCGCTGACCGAGGACGACGAGGACGAGCCCACGCTGTCCGCGCTCAGCGAGGACGGCCCGCCCAGCGTCAGCGAGTCGCGCCTGAACGCCTATGGCGAAGCGCTGTGGGCGGTGTACGACCTGCGCGAGATCTGGCGCGGCATCGGCCCGCGCGTGGAGCAGGTGCGCAAGGCGCCCGAGCCGGGCCGCAACGATCCCTGCCCCTGCGGCAGCGGCAAGAAGTACAAGAAGTGCCACGGCGCGCTGACCTGACGCGCCCCGGGCGGCTCACGCCGCCGCGTGCGCGTGCAGGTAGGTCTCGAAGGCCTCGGCGCCCAGCGGCCGGCTGAACAGGTAGCCCTGGCCCTGGGCGCAACCGAGCTGGCGTAGCCAGTCCGCCTGGGACGGCGTCTCCACCCCCTCGGCGATGGTGGCGATGCCCAGGCTGCTGGCGATGCCGACAATCGCGCGCACGATCGACTGGTCGTTGCCGTCGGTGTCCAGCTGCCGCACGAAGGACTGGTCGATCTTGATCTTGTGCACCTCGAAGCGCTTGAGGTAGCTCAGCGAGGAGTAGCCGGTGCCGAAGTCGTCGATGGACAGACGCACGCCCAGTTCGCGCAGCTGCCGCACGATGTGCTCGACGCTGGCCGGATCGTGCATGGCCACGCTCTCGGTCAGCTCCAGGTCCAGGCAGTCCGGCGGCAGGCCGGTCTGGTGCAGCACATCGCGCACCAGCTCGATCAGGCCGGCGTGGCGGAACTGCGCCATCGACAGGTTGACCGCGATGTTGAAGGACGGCTGGCCGGCCAGGCGCCATTGCTGCACCTGGCGGGCGGCGGTGCGCAGCACCCATTCGCCCAGCGCCACGATCTGGCCGCTCGTCTCGGCGATGGGGATGAACTCGGCGGGGCTGATCGTGCCCAGCACCGGGTGCTGCCAGCGCAGCAGCGCCTCGGCGCCCACGACGCGGTGGTTGCTCAGGTTCACCTGGGGCTGGTAGTGCACGGCCAGTTGCCCGGCCTCCAGCGCCTCGCGCAGGGCGTTCTCCAGCAGCAGCAGCCGGGTCGAGCGGGCCTGCATCTCGGTGGCGAAGAAGCGGTAGGTGCGCCGGCCTTCCTCCTTGGCCTGGGCCATGGCGATGTCGGCGCGCTGGGCCAGCGTGTCCAGGTCGTGGCCATCTTCAGGGAACATGGCGATGCCGACCGAGGCCGTCACCATCAGCTCGTGGCGCTGGATCAGGGTCTTGCGGCTCACCTCGACCTGCAGGCGCTCGGCGACCTGGGCCGCCTCGCGGGCGTCGGCGCCGGGCAGCAGCACGATGAACTCATCGCCGCTTTGCCGGCAGATCGTGTCCTCGTCGCGCAGCACGGCCTTCATGCGCCGCGCCAGCGCCTGTAGCAGGTCGTCGCCGATGCCGTGGCCCAGCGAATCGTTGACCATCTTGAAGTGGTCCAGGTCGAGGAACAGCAGGGCCAGTGGTTGCTGGCGACTCTGCGCGATTTCCAGCGCCTGCGCGAAGCGGAACGACAGCAGCAGGCGGTTGGGCAGGCCGGTCAGCGCGTCGTAGTGGGCCAGCTGCTCCATGCGCTGTTCGTCGAGCTTCTTCTGCGTGATGTCTTCCTTGATCGCCAGGTAGTGGGTGGTCTGGCCCTGGGCATCGATGACCGGCGAAATCAGCACCGATTCGATGTATTCGGTGCCGTTCTTGCGTCGGTTGGTGAACTCGCCGCGCCAGGGCTGGCCGCTGGTCAGATGGCGCCACATGTCGTCGTAGGTGGTGCGGGTGGTCTTGCCGGAGTGCAGCAGCTTGGGGTTCTGCCCCAGGGCCTCCTCCAAGCTGTAGCCGGTGGCTCGGACGAAGGACTGGTTGGCGTACTCGATGCGGGCCTCCAGGTCGGTGATGACGATGGTGTGGGGGCTCTGCTCGACGGCCTGGCTCAGTTTGCGCAGCGTGGCTTCGTCGCGGGTTCGCTTGCTGACGTCGCGCGACATGATGATGAAGCGCGGCGTCTTGCCCCGCTCGGTGGGCTTGGGCGCGACGGACAGCTCGAACCAGTGCTCGCCGTCGTCCAGCGTCAGCTGGATCATCCGGCCGCGTGAGGCCCCGGTCTCATGCGCCTCGCGCAGTGCCGCCAGCACGGTCTGCGCCGCCTCGGCGGGCAGCGCCTGCCGCACGTTCTGGCCGATCAGCTGGCGGCTCGGCAGCCTGGACAGCCGGGTCTGGCCGGTCTGCACGTCGATGTAGCGGCCGTCCAGGTCCATCTCGAACAGCAGGTCGGGGATGGCGTCCAGCAGGGTTTGCAGGTGTTGCCGCGTGCGTTGCAGGTCGTCGAAGGGCGCCGTGACCGTGTTCACGAACACCGCCCGGTAGAGGAACAGGTAGGCCACCGCCTTGTAGACGTGGCCGAGCAGGTTGAACAGGTCGTGGGCGTTGGAGTACAGGGTGAAGCACAGCTCGCTGAGCACCATCGTGCCCACGGCACCGAGCAGCAGCGGCACGTTGAACGCGGCGGGCCGCCGCAGCTGCATCGCCAGCAGCCCGAGCGCGAGGACGTGCGCGACGATCACGCCCCACTCCGCGGCCAGCTTGAACGGCGTCAGCCCCTGGCCCGGCACATGGGTGCGCGGCAGCCACTGCGGCGCGAACAGCACCACCGCGCTCACCAGCGCCACCCAGGCCATCACCAGGGTCAGCCAGAGCGCGCGTGGCCTCAGGCTCGGCCGGAGGCGGGGCGGGTGACCGAGGCGCCAGGCCAGGTGCAGGAGCAGCAGCGCGGACAGGTAGCGTGCCGCCAGCCAGAACTGGATGCCCTTTTCCGTGCTGCTGGGCGTGACGAAAGCGGGCATGCCGGGAAAGGACAGCATGTGCGCCAGGTCGAGCAGCGCCACGCCCAGGAAGCCGCAGGACATGGGCAAGCTGGCGCGCCGCGCGGGGTGGCTGGCGGTGCTGCAACCGACGGCGGACACCATGCTCGCCACCGCGATGGCGAAGACTTCCAGGCCGATGTGCAGCGGAAGATAGCCCTGCAGCGGTGGCAGGTGGCTCTGGCTGGTCCAGAGCCAGGCGGCGCCCAGGCCCAGGGTCAGGATGGCGAAGGTGAGGCCCACCCGGCGCAGGCCGCCTTGCGGCGCGGCGTCAGCGGCCAGGGATTCGCCCGGGGATGCTGGCATGATTGTTTCGTTTCGTAACCTGAGCGCCACTATATACGCTGGCATCGCGTGGACGCCCCCACGGGCACCCCGTTGGCCGGGTTGGCCCGTGCCGCGCAGGGCCCACCGGCTTGGGGTGATTGCCTGTCCGGCGCGGTTGCGTAACATCAGGCACCCCACCGCACGAAATGTCCCCTAGTGGATGCGGATTGTTTGATCGCCGGTGCCGGCCCGTCCTGTCTGGTTCGGCGCGGCACCGGAGCACGCAGGAATCTCTGATGACCCACTCTACGCCCGACCCGAAACCTTCCTTGTTGCGCCGCCTGTCGATCGCCTGCGGCGCTTTCTTCAGCATCCTGGCCAACCCCGAGTTCGCCGCGCGGGTCGTTGCCTTGCGCCATGCCCCGACAGCCGCGCCGGTCGCCCCGCAGGCGGTCGCCCCCGCGCCCCAGCCCGTGCCGGCCCCGGCCCCCGTCGCGCCCGCGCCGCTGAAGGCGGCCTCGCCCGATGCCGCGCTGCAGCTGCTGGCGCTGCTGCAACGCGATGCCCGCCTGATCGACTTCACCCAGGAAAACCTGGGTGGCTATTCGGATGCCGAGATCGGCGGCGTCGCGCGCGTGGTGCACGAGGGCTGCGCCAAGGTGCTGCGCGAGCATTTCACCCTGGCGCCGGTGCGCACCGAGGCCGAGGGAAGCCGCCTCACGCTGCCGGCCGGCTTCGACGCCCGCGCCGTGCGCCTGACCGGCAACGTGGTCGGCCAGGCGCCGTTCAGCGGCAGCCTGAGCCACCGCGGCTGGCGCGCCACCGAGACCCGGCTGCCGAAACTGGCCGAGGGCCATGACGTTACCGTGCTGGCCCAGGCGGAGGTGGAACTGTGAGCGCGCCGCGTTACGCCATCGGCATCGACCTGGGCACCACGCACTGCGCGCTGGCCTGGGTCGATCTGGCCGCCAGCGAGGGCGAGAAGACCGCGCACGGCGTGCTGGAGATCCCGCAGCTGACGGCGCCGGGCACCGTCGAATCCCTGCCGCTGCTGCCCTCCTTCCTCTACCTGCCGCACGCCAGCGAGCTGGCGCCCGGCGAGCTGGCGCTGCCCTGGCCCGACGCGCCGCAGGACGCGGTCGGCGAGTTCGCGCGCGCGCGCGGCGCCCAGACCTCGATCCGCCTGGTGTCCAGCGCCAAGAGCTGGCTCTGCCACCCCGGCGTGGACCGGCGCGCGCCCATCCTGCCCAGCGACGCCCCGCCGGAGGTGGCGCGCGTGTCGCCGCTGGAGGCCTCGACCCGCTACCTGGCGCACCTGCGTCAGGCCTGGAACCACGCCCATCCCGAGGCGCCGTTCGACGAGCAGGACGTCACCGTCACCATCCCGGCCTCGTTCGACCCCGCCGCGCGCGAGCTGACGCTGGAGGCCGCCCGGGCCGCCGGCTACGTCGGCGTCACGCTGCTGGAGGAGCCGCAGGCCGCGCTCTACCAGTGGATCCAGGCCAGCGGCGGCCAGTGGCGCAAGGCCGTCAAGCCGGGGGACATCATCCTGGTGATCGACGTCGGCGGCGGCACCAGCGACTTCTCGCTGATCGCCGTGCTGGAGCTCGAGGGCAACCTGGAACTGCAGCGCGTGGCCATCGGCGACCACATCCTGCTTGGCGGCGACAACATGGACCTGACGCTGGCCCACGTCGTGGCGCGCAAGCTGGCCCAGGCCGGCACCCAGCTCGATCCGTGGCAGCTGCGCGCGCTCACCTACGCCTGCCGCGCCGCCAAGGAGCGGCTGCTGAGCGACGCCACGCTGCCCGCGCAGCCCCTGGTGGTGCCCAGCCGCGGCTCGAAGCTGATCGGCGGCTCGATCCGCACCGAGCTGACCCAGGAGGAGGTCCGCATGACCCTGCTGGAAGGCTTCTTCCCGCAGGTCGATGCCAGCGCCCGGCCCGCCAGCCGCACCCGCGCCGGCCTGACGCAGCTGGGCCTGCCCTACGCGCAGGACGCCGGCGTCACGCGCCACCTGGCGGCGCTGCTGGGCCGCCAGGTCGGCGCCACCGCCGCGCTGGAGGGCTTCGCCGGCGCGGCCCCGGCCGGCGCCAGCTTCCTGCACCCGACGGCCGTGCTGTTCAACGGCGGCGTCTTCAAGTCCGGCGTGCTGACCGAGCGCACGCTGGCCACGCTCAACGGCTGGCTGGCGGCGGAGCAGGCCGCGCCGGCGCGCCTGCTCTCGGGCGCCGACATGGACCTGGCGGTGGCGCGCGGCGCCGCCTACTACGGCCATGTGCGGCGCGGCCAGGGCGTGCGCATCCGCGGCGGCACGGCCAGCGCCTACTACGTGGGGGTCGAGTCGGCGATGCCGGCCATCCCCGGCTTCGAGCCGCCGCTGCAGGCCCTGTGCCTGGCGCCGTTCGGCATGGAGGAGGGCGTCGAGACCGAGCCGCTGGCGCAGGAATTCGGCCTGGTGGTCGGCGAGCCGGTGCACCTGCGCCTGTTCGGCTCCACCGTGCGGCGCCAGGACGCCGTCGGCACCCTGCTCGACTTCTGGTCGCCGGAGGAGCTGCAGGAACTCGGCGAGATCGAGGCGCTGCTGCCGGCCGAGGGCCGCCAGCCGGGCGAGGTGGTGCAGGTGCAACTGCGCGCCATCGCCACGGACACCGGCACGCTGGAGCTGACGGCCGTCGCCACCGGCAGCGGCGAGCGCTGGAAGGTGACGTTCGACGTGCGCAGCCCCGGCGCGGACGGGGCCTGATGCGCCGCTACGTCGTCGGCATCGACCTCGGCACCTCGCACACCGTCGTCGCCTACGCGCCGATGGAGGGGGGCGCCCAGGGCGGGCCGGCCGCGATCGAGCTGCTGGCGATCGAGCAGCTGGTCGGGCCGGGCGAGGTGGCCGCCTCGCCGCTGCTGCCTTCGGTGCGCTACCACGCGGCCGCCGGCGAGCTCGCCGACGCCGATCTCGCGCTGCCCTGGCCGCAGCCGCCGGCCGATCCTTCGGGGCCGGTCGTGCTGGGGCGCTGGGCCCGCCAGCTCGGCGCGCAGGTGCCGGGCCGGCTGGTGGCCAGCGCCAAGAGCTGGCTGTCCCACCCCGCCGTGGACCGGCAGGCGGCGATCCTGCCCTGGGGCGCCGCGCCCGACGTGCCCAGGGTGTCGCCGGTGGCGGCCAGCGCCAGCTACCTGGCCCATGTGCGCGCCGCCTGGAACGGGAAGTTCCCGGACAGCCCGCTCGAAGAGCAGGAGCTCGTGCTCACCGTGCCCGCCTCCTTCGACGAGGCCGCGCGCGCCCTCACCCTGGAGGCCGCGCGCCAGGCCGGCCTGCCCAGCCTGCGCCTGCTGGAGGAGCCGCAGGCCGCCTTCCACGACTGGCTGTTCCGCCACCGTGCCACCCTGGCCCAGGAGCTGGCGCAGACCCGGCTGGTGCTGGTCTGCGACGTCGGCGGCGGCACCACCGACCTGAGCCTGATCCGCGTCGAGTGGCAGGACGGCGAGCCCCGGCTGACCCGGGTCGGCGTCGGCAACCACCTGATGCTCGGCGGCGACAACATGGACCTGGCCCTGGCGCACGGGCTGGAGGCGCGTCTGGCCGGCGACGGCGCGGCCCGGCTGACGGCGGCCCGGCTGTCCCAGCTGGTGGAGCGCTGCCGCGCGGCCAAGGAGCAGCTGCTGGCCGCCGACGCGCCCGCGCAGCTGCCAGTCACGCTGCTGGGCGGCGGCGCGCGCCTGATCGACGGCAGCCGTTCCGTGCCGCTCACGCGCGACGAGGTCGAACGCCAGGTCGTGGACGGTTTCTTCCCGGCGGTGGGGCCGGCCGAGACGGCGCGCCCCGCGCGTGGCGGCTTGGTCGAGTTCGGCCTGCCCTACGCGCGCGATCCGGCGATCACGCGCCACATCGCCGACTTCCTGCGCCAGCACGCGCCCGCCGTGCGCGAGGCGCTCGGGGACGAGGGGGATGCCGGCGCGCTGGCCGTGCCGGACGCCCTGCTGCTCAACGGCGGCGTGTTCCGCGCCGAGGCCCTGGCCCAGCGGCTGGAGCAGGCGCTGGGCGCCTGGCGCGGCGCGCCGCTGCGCCGCCTGCGCAACGACCAGCCCGACCTGGCGGTGGCACGCGGCGCCGTGGCCCACGCCCTGGCGCGGCAAGGGCTGGTGCCGCGCATCGGCGGCGGCTCGGCGCGCAGCTACTTCCTGCTGCTCGATGCCGCAGGCACCTCGCGTGGCCCCGGCGCGGCGCCGCAGGGCATCTGCATCCTGCCGCGCGGCAGCGAGCCGGGCCAGGAGATCGGGCTGCCGGAGCGCAGCTTCGCCCTGCGGCTGGGCCGGCCGGTGCGCTTTCACCTGTTCAGCGCGGTGGCCGAGGCCGCCGACCAGGCCCCCGCCCGCGCGGGAGACCTGGTCACGCTGGACCCCTTGCATTTCGCGCGCCTGCCGCCGATCTCGACCGTGCTGCAGGCCGCTTCGGGCGCGCAGGCCCCAGGTGCCCCGTCGCCGTCCGCCGCGAGCCGACAGGAGCTGCCGGTACGGCTGGTGGCCGCGCTGACCGAGGTGGGCACGCTGGAGATGCACTGCGTCAGCGTGAGCGACCCCGGCCAGCGCTGGCGGCTGGAGTTCGACCTGCGGCACCAGGATGCCGGGGCGGAGCCGGCCGACGCGCCCGCTCTGGAGGCGCCGCAGGCCTCCGCCCGCCTGGCCGAGGCGGTGGCGCGGATCGACCGCATCTTCGGCAGCCACAAGCAGAAGGTGGAGCCGAAGGAGGTGACGCAGCTGCGCGCGCAGCTGGAGCGCGGGCTCGGCGACCGGGAGCGCTGGCCGACGTCCGTGCTGCGCCAGCTGTTCGATGCCCTGTGGCAGCGCGAGCGCGGGCGCCGCCGCTCGGCCGGGCACGAGCGGGTGTGGCTGAACCTGGTCGGCTACACGCTGCGCCCGGGCTTCGGCGATCCGCTGGATGCGTGGCGGCTGCAGCAGCTCTGGCCCCTGTTCGAGCCCGGCCCCCAGCACGCCCAGGACCCGCAGGTGCGCGCGCAATGGTGGACGCTGTGGCGCCGCGTGGCCGGCGGGCTGGACGCGGCGCAGCAGCAGCGGCTGCTGGACGACTTCGCCTTCAACGTGCAGCGCAACGAGCAAGGGGCCGCGCCGGATGCCGCCGATCGCGACCGGCCGCCGGTGGAGGGCGGCGATGAGGACATGCTGCGGCTGGGGGCCTCGCTGGAGCGCATCCCCGCGGACTACAAGGCCGAGATTGGCGAGTGGCTGCTGGGGCGCCTGCAGCCCCCTGGCGGCGACGGCCACGTGCTGTGGGCCCTGGGCCGGCTCGGCGCGCGCGAGCCGGTCTATGGCAGCCCGCACGACGTGGTGCCGGCCGAGCGCGCGGTGGCCTGGATCGACGCCCTGCTGGCGCTGGACTGGCGGCGGGTCGAGCCGGCGGCCTTTGCCGCCGTGCATCTGGCCCGGGTGACCGACGACCGCTCGCGTGACCTGCCGCTGGCGCTGCGCGAGCGGATCATCGAGCGGCTGATGGCGATCAACGCCCCACCGATCTGGATCGCCATGGTGCGCGAGCGGGTAGAACTCGACGAGGTGACCGAACGGCGCGTGCTGGGCGAGTCGCTGCCGCCGGGGCTGAGGCTGATGGCCTGAGGCTCCGGGTACGTTCTCCCTTACGGTTGGGGGCTTCCTCCGTGTTCGGGGCGGTGCTTCTTCTTTTCTTTTCAGGGCGGCTCCGCGCGCTGCGGCAGAAACCGGCCGGCTGAATGCGCTTGCTTGTACGCCCGCTCAGGGCGCGGCCGCGTCGCAGAGCGCGACCAGCCGCGCCAGCGCGTGACGCACGGTCTGCGCGCGCACGGCGGCGCGGTCGCCGGCGAACTCCTGCCGCTCGGTGGTGGTCCGGCCGGCCACGCACCAGCCGAACCAGACCGTGCCGACCGGCTTGTCGGCGCTGCCGCCCGTGGGGCCGGCCACGCCCGTGACGGCCACGCTCACCTGCGCGGGGGAGCGGGCCAGCGCGCCTTCGGCCATGGCGCGGGCCACCGGCTCGCTGACCGCGCCATGCGTGGCGATCAGCGCCGGGTCCACGCCGAGCAGCTCGGTTTTGGCGGCGTTGGAGTAGGTCACGAAGCCGCGCTCGAACCAGTCGCTGGAGCCGGACCGCTCGGTGCAGGCGGCGGCGATCAGGCCGCCGGTGCAGCTCTCGGCGCTGGCCAGCCGCCAGCCTTTCTTCAGCAACAAATCGGCCAGTTGCGCGCAGTGATCCTGCATGAGCAGCTCCTTTTCTGGAAGCATCCGGGGTTTACCAGGCCCGCCAGAGGGCGATCACGAACAGCGTGCAGAAGGCCGCGACGAAGTCGTCCAGCAGGATGCCCAGGCCGCCGCGCCAGCCGAAGCCGGGCAGCAGGTTGTCCGCCCAGCCGACCGGCCCCGGCTTGGCGGCATCGAAGAAGCGGAACAGCGCGAACGCGGCCAGCTGGCCGCCGAAGCCGGCCGGCAGCACCAGCCACAGCACCAGCCAGAAGGCGACCACCTCGTCCCAGACGATGGCGCCCGGGTCCATCACGTGCAGGTGGTTGGCGGTGACGGTGCAGGCCCACCAGCCGAGCAGCGTCGCGCCAACGATCAACAGGCCGAGCTGCAGCGGGCTCAGCCACAGCTGCAGCACCAGGAAGGACAGCCAGGCCCAGAGCGTGCCGGCCGTGCCGGGCGCCACCGGCGACAGGCCGGCGCCGAAGCCGAGTGCGATGCAGTGCGCCGGGTGGGCCAGCAGGAAGCGCGCGCTGGGGCGCTGGGGCGCGGCGGAGGGCGGCGCCGGGAGCGGTTCGGTCATGGTCGGAGGGTCAGGCGAAATGGTCGAACGAGGCGAAGCGGCCGCTGACGGGCTGCCCCTGGTGGTCGTGCAGATGCAGGCCGGGGGCGGCCTCGATGGCGCCGATGCGCGTGACGGGGGTGCCGGCCTGCGTGGCCGCCGCCTGCACCGCGGCGCGCGCGGCGGGGGGGGCGGTGAACACCAGCTCGTAGTCGTCGCCGCCCGCCAGCACGTAGCCGAGCTGGGCCTCGGTGGACAGGGGCTGTCCGGCGCGTGCCAGTGGCGCGGCGGCGGCGAGCAGCGGCAGCGCCGCATCGGTGTCCACGCGGGCGCCGACGCCGCTGGCCTTCAGGATGTGGCCCAGGTCGCCGAGCAGGCCGTCGCTGACGTCGGCGGCCGCCGTGGCCACGCCGCGCAGCGCCAGGCCGAGCGCGACGCGCGGCGTGGGCAGCTCCAGGCGGGCGCGCGCCAGCGCGAAGACCTCGGCCGGCACCGACAGCGTGCCGCGGAACACGTCGAGCGCCAGGCGCGCGTCGCCCAGCGTGCCGCTGACGTAGAGGTCGTCGCCGGCGCGGGCGCCGCTGCGCAGCAGCGCCTGGCCGGGCGGCACCTCGCCGAGCACGGTGATGCAGAGATTCAGGGGGCCCTGGGTGGTGTCGCCGCCGACCAGCGGACAGCCCTGGGCATCGGCCAACGCGAACAGGCCTTGCGCGAACGGCGCCAGCCAGGCGTCATCGGCGCGCGGCAGGGCCAGGGCCAGCAGGCAGGCCAGCGGCCGGGCGCCGCAGGCGGCCAGGTCGGAGAGGTTCACCGCCAGCGCCTTGTGGCCCAGGGTCCGTGGATCGACGGTGGACAGGAAGTGCCGGCCCTCCACCAGCATGTCGGCGGCGACGGCCAGCTGCATGCCGGGCGAGGGCCGCAGCAGGGCGCAGTCGTCCCCCACGCCCAACGCCACTCCCGGGCTGCCCGAGGGGGAGGGGCGGGTGAAGTAGCGGCGGATCAGATCGAACTCGCCCAGGACCGCCCGCCCGGCGGGGCGGAACGTATCGGTCGGGCGAAGGTCTTCTGCCACGGCTCAGAAGCGCGCCAACGCCTCGGCGCGACTGCCGACGACGTCGAGGATGGCCAGGAACCCGCTGATTTCGAACACCTCGCGGATGTTCGGCTGCATCCCGCACAGCACCAGTTGCCCACCTTCCTTCTTGAGCCGCTTGGCCACCACCAGCACCAGACGCAGCCCGGCGCTGGAGATGTAGTCCAGGCGACTGAAGTCGAGGACCAGCTGGCGCTCGCCTTGGCCCACCACGGCCAGGATATCGGCCTCGGCGGCGGCGGCGTTGGCGCTGTTGAGCTGGCCTTCGAGCGCGATGATGCGCTGAGCGCCGGAGGTTTCAAGGGCGATGGACATGGTGGTGTGGTCGGGGGAGAAGGGCGAGGGAAATGACGGAGAATGGTCCGATTCAATGATACCGTGGCCTTCGCCGCGCCCGCCTGTGAAGCAGATGACCAACCTACTGGGCCGCCTGCCCCCGTCGCCCGCGCGGCGCCGGCCCTCCGAACTGATCCATGCCGCCGACGAGCGGCCGCCGGGGGGTGTTCTGGCTCTGTTGGGGCTGCAGCATGCGGCCACGGCGCTGGCCTTCATTGCCTATGTGTTGGCGACGGCGCGCATCGCGGGGCTGTCGGTGCCGGCCACGCAGTCGCTGGTGGCGGTCGCGCTGCTGGGCATGGCGGCCTGCACGGCACTGCAGGCCTGGGGCGGCCGGCTGGGCAGCGGTGCGCTGCTGGTGCACATGCCCAATCCCTTCATCATCACGCTGGCGGGCGCAGCCCTGGTGACGCACGGACCGGGTGCCATGGTGGGCATCACGGTGGTTTCGGCACTGACGACGCTGGCTGTGGGGCCGCTGATGTCGCGCCTGCGGGCGCTGTTCCCGCCCGCCGTGGCGGGCACGGTGATCTGCATGGCCGGGCTGGCGCTGGTGGAGCCCTCGGTCCGCCACGCGCTGGGGGTCGATGCGCAGATGCGCGTGGATGCGGTGAGCGTGCTGATCTCGGCGGGTACGCTCGTGTGCATCGTCGCGCTGTCGGTCTGGGGTGGGCGCCGCCTGCGGCTGCTGGGCCTGCTGGCGGGCATGGCCCTGGGCCTGGTCGTGGCGGCCGTGGCGGGGCGCCTGGACGGTGCCTCGGCGCTGGCGGGCGCTCCGGTGCTCGCCCTGCCCAGCCTGCACGCGCCGGTGTTCGCCCTGGAGCCGGGCCTGCTGCTCGCGATCGTCCTGGTGGCCGTGCTCACGCAGCTGGACACGCTGGGCAGCGTGGTCATCATGGACAAGATGGACAACGCCGACTGGCGCCGCGCCGACATGGCGGCTGTCGGGGGCGGCATCCGGGCCAATGGGCTCGGGGACCTGCTCACGGCCTGGCTGGGCAGTTTCCCCACCGCCGCCTGCTCGGCCAACATCGCGCTGGCGCATGCCACGCGCTCGACCTCGCGGCTCATCGGCCTGGCGGCGGCTGTGTTGCTGGCGCTGGTGGCCTTCGCCCCCAAGGCCACGCTCGCCCTCACGCTGATCCCCGCGCCGGTGCTGGGTGCGGTGGAGCTTTACGCGGCGGCGTTCCTGATGGTGTCGGGTATCGAGCTGATCGCATCGCGCGCCCTGGACAGTCGCGGGATCTTCATGGTGGGCTTGTCGCTCAGCGCTGGGCTGGTGGTCATGCTCATGCCCGGCCTGGTGCGCGGCGCGCCAGCGGGACTGCAGTTCTTTGTGGGCAGCGGCTTCATCGTGGCGGGCCTGTGCGCGATCGTGCTGAACCTGCTGTTCCGGCTCGGCACGGGGCGGCAGGCCGAGCGGACGCTGGAGGTGGATGCCGGCGCGCTGCAGCAGCAGATTACCGACTTCATTGAGGCCCAGGGGGCCGGCTGGGGCGCGCGGCGCGAGGTGGTGCGCCGCGCCGCGTTGGCGGCGCTGGAGGGAGCCGAGGCGATCGCGGCGGCTGGTGGACGCCGCCTGCAGGCCATCCGCGGCAGCTTCGACGAGTTCAACCTGGACATCGAGCTGCTGCACACCGGCGAACCGCTTGCGCTCACGCCCGCCGCAGCGCCCGCCGTGCAAGGTGCGGCCTGGTGGGAGGCCGACGATGCGGACCTCGATGCCGCGCTGTCGAGTGTCTCGGGGCTGCTGATTCGCCACCTGGCTGACCGCGTGAGCACCCGCCCCGCGGCGGCAGGTGAGCTGTCAGCCGCGCTGCGACTGCATTTCGATCATTGAGGCGTCTGTGGCGGCAGGCGATGCCGGTCGGCCCGGGCGCGCGCCGCGTCCAGGAAGGCCTGCATCATCGGGCCGCTGTCCAGCAGCTGCTGGTGCGCCTCGCGTGGCGTGAGGTGGAACTCGGGGTGCCACTGCACGCCCAAGACGAAGGCGTGCGCCTCGTGGCGGATGGCTTCGATGATGCCGTCCTCCGGGCTGCGCGCCTCCACCACCAGACCGGCGCCGAGTTGCTCCACGCACTGGTGGTGGATGCTGGTGACGCGGTGCCTGGGCACCTGCGGGTAGAGCGTGGCCAGGCGAGAGCCTGGCAGGAACTCGACTTCGTGCATCAGCCGGTCGTAGCGCGTCGTGTCCTGGTGGATCAGTGCCCCCGGCCACTGGCTGGGGATGTCCTGCACCAGGGTGCCGCCGAAGAACACGTTGAGCAATTGCGCGCCGCGGCAGATGCCCAGCACTGGCTTGCCGACGTCGATGAAGGCACGCAGCAGCGTCAGCTCGTAGCGGTCGCGGATGGGGTCGCCCTGCCACTCGGGCTTGAGCGGTGCGCGGCCATAGGCCTCGGGGCAGACGTCGATGCCGCCCTGCAGCACCAGCCCGTCCAGCAGATCGGCGATCTCGGCCAGGCGCGCCGGATCGCCGGCGACCGGGCTGTGCTCATCGACGAAGGGAATCATCAGCGCGATGGCGCGGTGCGCCATGATCCAGTGCGCCATCGAGCTTTCGAGGAACTGCAGTGGCTTTTGCGGCAGGCCCAGGCCGGACGGCGGCTGGTGCAGCAGGCGGGCGGAAATGCCGATGCGCAGCGTCATGGCGGAACTCCGGTTCAGGCGGCCGGGCGGCCGCGAAAGCGCAGCGCCGCCTGGCGCACGACCTCGGCCAGCAGCTGCTCGCGCGCCTGGTGCTCGCGCAGCCAGCGCGCGTCATTGTGGTCGCGGTTCACGTCGTCGCGCAACAGGTGCAGGAAGGTGCTGGCGCCCAATCTTTCGGCGTGGCCTGCCACCTGGTGCAGGGTGCGCAGGATGTGTTCGCGCAGGGCCAGGTGCTCGCCCGTGGCCGGGTCCACGTACACCGCGTCAAGGCCGAAGCGGCAGGCCTGGAAGCGGTTGTAGGTGTAGACGAGGTAGTCGTCCTCCGTCGGCATGAACGGCTGTTCGTCCATGAACCAGGCCGCCAGCGCCTGCACGTAGCCGGCCAGCGCGGCGGCGCGCTCCACGTTCAGCGGCGTGTCGAAGACGCGGATCTCGATGGTGCCGTACTCGGGCTTGGGCCGGATGTCCCAGTAGAAGTCCTTCATGCTCTTCACCACCCCGGTGCGCGTCATCTTGTCGAAGAAGCGGTTGAAGTCGTCCCAGGTCAGCACAAAGGGCGCGCGCCCGGACAGCGGGAACGCGAACACCGAGTTCAGCCGCGCCGAGTCGAACGCGGTGTCGTGCCCCTGCACGTAGGGGCTGGAGGCCGACAGCGCGATGAAGTGCGGGATGTAGCGCGACATGCGGTGCAGGGTGAGCAGCGCGGTGTCCGCGTCCGGGCAGCCGACGTGCACGTGCTGGCCGAAGATGGTGAACTGCTTGGACAGGTAGCCGTACAGCGCGGAGAGCTCGAGAAAGCGCGGCTTGTCGTAGATGCGCCGCTCGTGCCACTGCTGGAACGGGTGCGTGCCGCCGCCGACCACCGCGATGTTGAGCTTGTCGGCGCATTGCACCAGGGCGTCGCGCAGCTGGCCGAGCTGGCCCAGCACCTCGGAGGCGGAATGGCAGACGCCGGTGGAGACCTCGATCATGCTGTTGGTCATCTCCGGCACCACGCTGCCGGGCAGCGTGAGCTTGCGCATCAGGCGCAGCATGTCCTCGGCATACGGCGCGAGGTCGTAGTCGTGCGTGTTGACGAGTTGCAGCTCCAGCTCGACGCCGAGCGACAGGGGTTCGGAGGGCTGGAAGGGTTCAAGCGCCATGGCGTTCTCCGGGGGGGGCCACCGGCACGGGCCGGCGCCAGGGGCTGGCGCTCTCGCCCGCGCGGGACAGGGCCAGGGTGGCGATCACCGCGCCCAGCACCTCCATCAGCAGGATGGCGGGCAGCGCGAGCGAGGCAATCTCGGGCCCCAGCCTTGGCGAGGCGGCGGCGAACTGCGAGGTCAGCAGCAGGGCCACGGCGGACATCGGCGACATGGCGCAGCCCAGCCACAGGGCCTGCCGCCAGGCCATGCCGCTGCCGAAGCTGGCGGCGACCAGGGCGCCGACCTTGGCCACCGCGCGCGCCGCGACGAGGGCCAGCACCGCGACGGTGACGGTGCGGCGCCAGTCGCCGTGCGCCGCCATGGTGGCGACCAGCACGAACATCAGCATGGTCAGCAGCGAGGCGGCGGTGCCGAGCTGGCGTGGCCAGGCCCAGGGGCGCGGGTACAGCTGCTTGAGCAGCAGGCCGCCGAGCAGGGCCGCCAGCGGGGCCGAGCCGCCGAACTGCGCCGCCAGCGCGGTGCCGGCCGCGATCAGCGCGAGCAGCAGGATGGCGGTGTTCTCGCTGGTGGGGCTCATGAAGCGCAGGGCCAGGCGCAGGAGCCCGGCCAGCAGCGCGGCCACGGCCAGTGACACGCCCAGCACCAGGACCACCGGGACCAGGGTGTCGCGCAGGGTATCGTCCGGCCGGTCGATCACGCCGGCCATGGCACTGCCCAGGGTCAGCGCGTACAGCGTGTTCAGCGTGGACAGCACGATGGCGCGCTCGGTCACCGGCCCGGCGGCGCGGATGTCCAGCACCACCCGCGTCAGCACGGCGGGCGAGGTCGCCACGGCGATCACGGCCAGCGGCTGCGCCACCTCGGCATCGACCTGCAGCGCGCGCAGCGCGAGGTACACGGTGGCAAAGGTCGCCACCGACTCCAGCAGGCTCTGCACCAGCACCATCGGGTTGTGGCGGAACCAGCGCCAGTCGGTGCGCCCGCCGGCCTCGAACAGCACCACGGCCAGGCCCAGTTCGAGCAGGAACAGGCCCACCCCCTGCAGCGGCCAGACGGCGCCGGTGAAGCCGGCCAGGCCCGCCGCCGCGCCGACCGCGGCGTAGCCGGCCAGCTTGGGCAGGCCGGTGAAGCGCTGCACGGCATGGCCCGCGGCTGCGGCGACCGCCAGCAGCAGCGACCAGGCCAGCGTGGGGAATCCGGCCGAGGCCTGCAGGCCGTCGGTCCAGCTGGCAAGGAGATGGTTCATGTCACAGGATCCTCTGGCTCGGGACAGGAGAACTCTTGTGCCGTGCACGCCGCATGTCGGTGCGGCGGCGCACATCGGCCTGGCCTCGGCCGGCTCGCGGCGAAGGTTTCTCCCGCACCCGGGACGGGGTGGCGCCCACCCCGGCTGGCGGACCACTTCCGGCCCCTGCGAAGCGCGGGGCGGTGGCGCGGTGCTTCCAACGAAAGGGCCCCGCGCGGTGTGGCGTGGGGCGGCGAACAACAGGTCCGATTGTGGCCGCGTCAAGACGCCCGGACCTTGCAAACGCCTGTCTATGCCGGATCGCCGGGCGGTGCCGGTGGCGAGGCCTTCGGCGGCAGCAGGAAGGACAGCGGGGCGGCGCGCAGGCGCTGGCGCAGCGCGGCGTGGATGCGCCGGCGGTCCACCCGGGTCACGTGGTGGGCCGCCAGCGCGAGCCGGAACGCCAGGGAGAAGCTGACGATCAGGTTGATCGGGCCGATCGCCGCAATGCCGGCCACGGCCCACCAGAACTCGGGCGTGCGCAGCGCCGGCAGGCCCAGCGTGGCCGCAGCCGCCGCGACCTGACCGGCCGACAGCGTGACGTGGCGCACTTCCAGTCCCAGGCCGAAAAAGCCCGCGAACGCCGGCACCAGCCCGAGCATCAGGCCCAGCGACACGTTGGCGGCCAGACCGGAGACGTTGCGGCCCAGCCAGGTGGCCCAGCGCCGCGCGCGCGCGGCACCCAGCACGCCGCTCCAGCGCGGGTGGTGGGCCAGCGCCGAGTCGAGCCGGTGGAACACGAACCAGTTCTCCACCCAGCCGGCGATGATGCTGGAGGCGAACAGCAGCACGCCGGTGAGGGCGGCGAACAGCACGGTGGGGCCGATCAGGTGCTGGTCGTGCAGCACGTGCTGCGCCTGCTGGGCGCTGATCATGGGGCCGTGCCCGAGCAGTTGCAGCAGCACGCACAGCAGCAGCACCATCGGCGCCACGGCGCCCAGGTTGCCGAGGATGGCGGCGATCTGCGAGCGCAGCAGGTGGGCGACCTCGTCCACGAAGTTGCCGATCGCGCCGGGCTCGCCCATGTCCTTGAGCTTGGCGGCCATGGCGGAGGCCGTGAAGGCCGGCTGCTTGGTGGCCACGGTGAAGTGCAGCAGCATGATGGCGATGAACGACAGGCTGTAGTTCAGCCCGGCGGCAAAGCCGCCCCAGAACGCCGACAGGCCGAGCGCGTAGATGCCGAACTTGGCCCAGGTGGTGAAGGCCATCACCGCGCCGCCGCCGGCGGCACGGCCCAGCATCTGCCGGTATTCGGCCGCATTGCGCGTGATGTAGTGCTCGCCACTCTCGGCGCCGCGCTCGGCCACCTTGGCGGCGGTGAGACTGGAGCTGCTGGCGATCAGTGCGCGCAGGCTGCGGCTGTCCTGGCTCACCTGCACCAGCTGCGCCAGCAGCTGGGTGGTGGCCTGGACCGGCGCGTCGCTCTGCAGGCAGTCGAGCAAGGCCTTGATGCGCAGGATGCGCTCGCGCAACTGGCGCAGCCGGAACACGATGCCGACCGAGACGCCGTGCTCCTGCAGGTGGGCATAGACCGTGTAGGCCGCGTGGCGGCAGGCGTCGAGCTGTTCGCGCAGCACGCCGGCCGCGACCAGGGCCGGCGCGCTGCGCGGACCGTCGCGTGTGACGGCCGCGCGCAGCGCCTCGAAGTGGGTCGGCAGCTCATGGAAGGGCTGAGCCTGCTTGGCCGCGTCGGACATGCGCACGCGGACCTCGGAGGCAAAGCCGGTGGCGCTGACCTGGCTCACGCTGAAGGTGAGGGCGTCCATCAGCACGGTCTGGCCATAGCCGACCAAGGGGGAGGGCGCCGTGACCGGTTCAGCGGCGCCGTCGGCGAACAGCAGTTCCTGCAGGCGCTGCAGCGTCTCGGGGTCGAGGGCGCGCAGCCACTGCGCGTCGAAGGCGTCGGGAAACAGCAGGTCGAACAACTCGCCCAGGTCGGTGGTCTCGGGCGTCGCTGGCAGCAGCTTGCGCCGCAGGCGCAGGCCGAACTCGCTGAGGAAGGCCGTGCGCGGGGCGAAGCCGTGGTCGGCCAGCAGGGGCGTGGCGTCCACGGTGCCGACGAAGCGCTGCCACCACAGGCGCCAGCGTGCCAGCCATTCCGGCCGGGCCTGCACCGCATCGAGCAGCAGGCGCACGCGCGCCACGGCGGCCTGCGGCTCGCGCGTGTCGCCGCGCACCCAGTGCAGCAGGCCGATCAGCCAGAGGTGGCGCTCGGCCAGCGGTGCCTCGGGATCAAGCGCGTCCAAGCGCGCGAGCAGGTCAGGCGGTCGCTTTGCCATGCGCTAGTGCAGCACGCGCTGGGGCGGGTGCTCGTCGCCACCGGCTTCCAGCACGAACAACGGGATGGTCGTCACGAACTGCTCGCCGTCCTCGGCCACGCAGAAGTAGCTGCCGTGCATGGTGCCGCTGGCGGTGCGCAGCCGGCAGCCGCTGGTGTACTGGAACGATTCGCCGGGCTTGAGCAGCGGCTGGTGGCCGACCACGCCCAGGCCCTTGACTTCCTCGGTGTGGCCGCGCGCGTCGCTGATGATCCAGTGGCGCGAGATCAGTTGCGCAGGCACCTTGCCGGTGTTGCTGATGGTGATGGTGTAGGCGAAGCCGTAGCTGTCCTGGCCGGGGTCGGACTGCTCGGGCAGGTACTCAGGCTCCACTTCCACGCTGAACTGGTACTTGGACATCCTGTCATGGTAACTGCGACAATTCCGCGATGACCACGACCTACCGCATTGCCCCCTCCATTCTGTCGGCTGACTTTGCCCGCCTGGGCGAGGAAGTGAAGAACGTCGTCGCCGCCGGCGCGGACTGGATCCACTTCGACGTGATGGACAACCATTACGTGCCCAACCTGACCTTTGGCCCGATGGTCTGCCAGGCGCTCAAGCCGCACGCGAAGACCGTGGACGGCACGCCGGTGCCGATCGACGTGCACTTGATGATTCAGCCGGTGGACGCGCTGGCGGCGGCCTTTGCCGATGCGGGCGCCGACCTGATCAGCTTCCACCCCGACGCCTCCACCCATGTGCACCGCAGCGTGCAGGCCATCAAGGCGCGTGGCGTGCAGGCCGGCCTGGTGTTCAACCCGGCCGAGCCGCTCGATGTGCTGGACTGGGTGATCGACGACATCGACCTGATCCTGATCATGTCGGTCAACCCCGGCTTTGGCGGCCAGAGCTTCATTGACGGCGCCCTGCGCAAGATCGAAGCGGCGCGCAAGCGCATCGAGGCCAGCGGGCGCGACATCCGGCTGGAGGTGGACGGCGGCATCAAGGCCGACAACATCCGCCGCGTCGCCGACGCGGGGGCCGACACCTTCGTGGCTGGCAGCGCGATCTTCGGCCAGAAGGACTACCGTGCCGTGATCGACGCGATGCGCTCGAACCTGGCGGGCTGAACGCCCTTCAGGCTGCGAGGTCGGCCGGCGCGTTGCTGGCCACCCAGGCGTACAGCGCCACGAACAGCAGCATGTCGAACAGGGCGCCGAAGCAGATGAACAGCAGGGGCATGAACAGCACGGAGCCCTGCTGCAGCAGCCAGGCGTGCAGCACGGCCAGGTGCGGCACCGCGATGGCGAAATAGGCCATGATCAGCAAGGTGTTCAGCGCCTTGCCGTGCAGGGGCATCGGCAGCAGGTAGTAGCCGAGTGCCAGCATCAGGGGAATGGCCAGCATCAGCGTCCAGCCGGCGCCCAGCAGCGCCTCGACATGCTCCGCGATGGTGTAGGGAAAGGGACCCGGCGCGAGCAGGAAGAACAGCACCGCCGAGGCCTGAACCACGCAGAGGATGCGCAGCAGATATTTGAGCGGCAGCATGCGGTCCGGCATGAGGTACGTGGCGGCGAAGGCTCCCAGCGTGAGCAGCCCGCTCGCGATCTGCAGCACGCCATCCGGCGCACGGGGCGCCTGCGCGCCGGCCTGCCACTGGACCGACAGGGCGTGCGCTGCGCTGCCCGGGCCGGTGACGTCGATCGGAATGCCAAGCTGCTCGCTCCAGAACTGCATGCACAGCTTCCAGAAAGAGAGCAGATAGGCTTCGCCCCCCAGTAGCGCCGCGTAACACAGTCCGGTCAGGCCCAGCAGGCCCGCCAGCCGGCCCGGGGTCAGGGCCAGGCGGCCGATGCTGCGGTGGGGACGCGCCAGGCCATGACGGGTCTTCACCTCGTCCAGTGCCCACAGGGCCGCCCTCAGTGCCGCGGTGCGTTGCGCAACGGGGTCGGAAGGGGCCGTGTGGAGCAGCGGGCGCATGGTCTTACTGCCAGAACAGCTCGACGCTGCCGCCCGCGCGGTGGTACACCGGGTTGCGGTACGCCTCCAGGCTCAGTTGCAAGCCCCAGTTCGGGGCCATCCAGTGCCGCCAGGCCACGCTGCCTTCCTTGCTGCTGAAGTCCACCAGCGAGGACGCCTGGCCGATGGCCTGGTAGCCCTCCCGGCCCCAGCCGTAGCGCGCCGTGACGATGTCGGCGCCCGAGCGGCCATAGCTGGCGGCCAGCCATTGCTGACGGGTGTCCACCGAGCCCGGGCTGCTGTTGTTGAACCGCACGCCGCCCTGGACGATCCAGGGGCTCTTGAAGTAGTAGACGCCGCCCAGCGTCAGGCTCTTGTCCTCATGGCCGTCGGGCATGCGCACGAAGCCCAGGCCGACCGAGGCCACGAGTTGCCGGTCGGCCAGCAGCTTGCGGTGGAGCGAGCCGTCCACCCGCCAGCGCGGCAGGAAGAACGCATTGTCACCGGCGCCGACCGACAGGCGGGTGTACCAGTCGGGATTCCAGGTGTAGGTGTCCGCGAGGCCCACGAAGACGCCGTTCTCATGGAAACGACGGAACGTGGAGAGTTCGCCCTGCACGACATGAGGGCCCGTTTCGTGGGTGCCTTGCAGCGAGACTTCGCGCCAGTCCCCGTAGCCGCCGGTCAGGTGTTGCGCTCCGGCGCGCAGCGACAGGCCGGTGACAGGCGGGCGCAAGGGAGCGGGTGCGGCAGCTTCGTAGGATTGCTGCTGCGCGACGCTCACCAGGGGAAGCAGGGCGGCGGCCAAGGTGGTGGCGAAACGGGCTTTGTCTGAAAGCATGACGAACGGTACTCCTCACGAGGTGGTGGCAAGAACTTGTGCGATCCGCTCGGCGGATCGGCCGTCGCCGAACGGACTGGTGGCGAGCCGCATGCGCTCGCGGGCCGTTGCATCGGTCAGTAACACTGTAGCCTGTTTCAGGATGTTCTCTACCTGGGTGCCGACCAGCACGGCGCCGCCAGCCTCGATCAGTTCCTGACGCTCGGTGCTCAGGCGCGCCACCAGCACCGGTTTGCCCAAAGCCGAGGCTTCTTCCTGGATGCCACCCGAGTCGGTGAGCGTGAACTGGCAGCGCATCAGCAGCGCGATCAACGCGGGGTAGGACAGCGGCTCGGTCACGCAGATGCGCGGGCGCGCCTGCGTGCCCACCCGTTCCAGCGTGGCCTCGACGTCGGCGCGCACCGCGGGATTCGGGTGGACCGGCCACACGGCGATTGCCTCCGGAAAGCGCTCGACCAGGGCCGCGGTGGCGCGGGCGATGTCGCGGATCGGCTCGCCCCAGTTCTCCCGGCGGTGCGCGGTGATCAGGATCAGGGGCTGATGCGGGAAACGGTTCAGGAAGTCCTTCAGCGGCGCCGGCATGTAGCGGCTGGCGTCGTGGGTGCCGTCCAGCAGCCGGTCGCGGGTCCAGTGGGTCGCGTCGATGACGGTGTTGCCCACCTGGAACACGCGCTCGGCAGGCACGCCCTCGCTGTGCAGGTTGGCGCTGGCGCGGTCGGTGGGCGGGAAATGCCAGTGGGCGAGCTGACCGATCAGCACACGGTTCTTTTCCTCCGGGAAGGGGTCGTGCTCATGGGTGCGCAGTCCCGCCTCGATGTGGGCCACCGGCCGGTCGTGGTAGTTGGCGACCAAGGCACCGACCAGCGCCGAGGTGGTGTCGCCCTGCACCAGCACGGCGTCGGGGCGCACGTCGGTCATGACCTGGTCCACCCCCTCCATCAGCGCCACGGTGAGGTCGCTCAGGCTGGCGGACTTGCGCCGCAGGTCCAGCGTCACGTCCGGCGGCATCTGGAAGAAGTCGTACAGCGCATGCGCCATGGCCTCGTGCTGGCCGGTGTGCAGCAGCACCATGCGATGCCCCTGTGACTGGAGCAGGCGATGCAGCACGGCCATCTTGATGATCTCGGGGCGCGTGCCCACGCAGGTCAGGTAGGTCTTGGAGCTCATGGCGGTTTCTCCCGTGGTGATGGATGACGTGGGTCAACGGCAGTCGGCCTGGTCTTCGGCGGGCTGCAGGCCGTGGTGGGCCAGGATCTGCAGCGCGACGTCGTCGGTGACGGTCCAGTGTCCCGAGTGGCGGTAGTCGCGTGTCGCGCGCAGCCAGCAGCGCGCCGAGGCCGCATCGCGCTGTTGCCAGGCCAGCACCGCGATCAGGCCCCAGGCGTAGTCGTGGCGCACCTGGTCGAGCCACTCGGCGCGGTGCGCCTGCATCCAGCGCTGGTAGTAGCGGGGCTGGGGCATCGGCAGCCAGGGAAAGCCGACCAGCAGCGGGAAGACCTGGGCCACGGCATCCGGGTAGAACTTGGGCGTCTCATGTTTCTGCTCGGGCTGCGTGGAGACCAGGAAGCGCTGTGTCGGTCGGTCCCAGAAGGTACGCTGGATGGCGCCCGCCAGCGCCTGCGCGGCCTGGCCGCCCGCCGGCGTGCCGGCGGCGCTGTGGTAGGACCAGACTTCCAGGTTGTCCATCAGCAGCCCGTGCGGATAGACCTGTGAGACCAGGTAGACGCCGCGCCCGGGATCGAGCAATCGGCGCAGTGCCACGGCGGCACTGCGATGGCTGTCGCGCCAGCGCGCGTTCGCCTGGGTGGCTCGGGGCATGGTGTCCAGCAGCTGGAGCCACAGAGCCAGCAGCGAGTCGTCGGCGTCCGCGCGCTGGCAGGCGGCCCAGACCGGCCCGTGGCGGCAGAACCGGTCGAACGTGGCGTCGGGCTTTTGTCGCGGGGCCAGCCAGTGCGCCCATCGGGTCGCGGCTTGCGAGATGTCGAGCCCGTTATCCCGGGCCAGCAGCAGGGCCTGCAGCGCGAAGTAGGGATCGACCGAGGCGCCCCCGTGCAGGACGGAGATCGCGCCGTCCTGGTCTTGGTAGCCGCTGAGGTCCAGTGTATTGGCCGGGGCCTGTGCTCGGGCGGCGGTCATGGTCAGCAGCGCGAGCAGCAGCACGGTCAGCAGCAGCGGCAGCACGCGTGGCACGGCGGTCATGGGAAAGCCTCCGAGGTCCAGACGACGCCCGCCTGCCTGGCCCAGACCGTGCCGTGCGCGCGCGCGCCGGTCTCGGCGACGACGTGCTCGGCGCTGACCGTGGTCGGGGCGTCCGGGCGACCGACGATGGCGCAGGCATCGAGCAGCACGTCGGCTTCGGAAATGACCGGTCCCCCGGCCCAGGCGAAATCCATCAGGCGGATGCTGTGCTCGCACACCAGCGAGCCGGTGACGCGCGCGCCGGCGCGCAGCACGATGCCCTTGTGCGCCTTGACGTCGCCGTCGATGGTGGTGTTCTCGCCCACGACCAGCCAGCCCATGACCACCAGCGAGCCGCGAAACCGGTGCCCCGCCGGCAGCTGGCAGTTGCCGTCGATGCGGTAGAGCGTGCCGGTGCGGCGCACGGCGTGGGGCAGGCTGGACAGCTCGCCCTCGACCGGCTGGACCTGGCGCAGGGCCAGTCGGCGCTTGGGCACCTCGCCAAAGCGGATGGCTGGCGCGCGCAGGTGCTGGAAGCAACACTCGCGTTCCAGCGCGATGCACTGGCCGGCGGACAGGCTTTGCAGGGCCACGGAGGCGACGCCGAGGTGGAGCGCTTTCCCGGCGTGGGCCCAGTGACTGATCTCGCTGCCGGGGCCCAGGCGCAGGCTCTCGTCCGCGTACACCGCGGTGAAGCTCGCGGCACCGGTCGATTCAATGCTGGCGCTGCCGAACAGAGGCATGCCACAGTGCACGGCCGCCTCAAAGCGCAGCGGCTCCCGGGCCAGCAGTGGGCGGTGCGCATGGGCCCAGGCGGCGAGCGCCGTCACTGCGGGGGCGGGCGCGAAGGTGGCACTGTCCGGCATCGTCGCAAGCGCTTGGCGCGCCAGGGCGGCGAACGCGCTGGCCTCATCGGGGTCCCTGCGGGGGATCGGCAGCGGATCGCAGTCGGTGGGGGTGCGCCATTCGCGCCAGGCCGGCACGAAGGGCAGGGCCAGCAGCGCCAGGCTCGTCAGCGCAAACAGCAGTGCAAAGATGAGGTCTGGCGGCGGGCTCATTTGGCGGGGGCCCGGTAGCGGATCGTCTTGTCCCAGACCAGCTCGCGCTTGAACATGCGGTCCATGATGACGCTGGCCACAGACTCGGAAATGGCGAACAGGCTGACGAAGAAGCACAGCAGGTTGATCGGCAGCAGGCGCAGGCGGCGCCGGCTGCCGTCCAGCAGCACGGCGGACACGATTTCGAAGAAGGCGGCGAAATTGCCCAGGCTGCTGTAAGCCATGAGCGCGAAGGCCGGGATGAACGTGGACAGCGCCGGCTCCGAGTCGAGGTAGTACAGGCCGACGGCCAGCACCCAGCCCGCCAGCAGGATGGGCGGCATGATGAAGACCAGCAGCAGCAGCGCGCCGTCGAGGCGCTCGCGCGGGCTGATGAAGGGGCTGCGCAGCAGTTGCAGCCAATAGCGGCCCAGCACCTGGTTGTGGCCCTTGGCCCAGCGCTTGACCTGCCGGATGCGCACCGACCATTCCTGCGGCACTTCCTCGTAGCACTCCGAGCGGTTGGAGTAGACCGTCTTCCAGCCGTTGATGAGCAGGCGGTAGGTCATGTCGGTATCCTCGGCCAGCATGTCGTCGCTCCACCCGCCGATGGCGGCGATGGCGGACTGGCGCACCCCGCCCACGGTGCCGCCGTACTGGGGCACCAGCCGCAGGTTCATGCGCGCCTGCTGGTCCACCTGGTAGCCGCCGGAGCGCTCCAGGTCCAGCATGCGGGTGAGCAGGTTGGCGCCGGCGTTGATCGGCACGACCCGCCCCATCACCGCGCCCACTTCCGGGTCGAAGAAGGGCGCGGTCAACTGCTTGAGCAGGTTGCGTCCTGGCACGTAGTCGGCATCGAAGATGATGACGATGTCGCCCACGGCGTGCGCCATCGCGTCCTTGAGCGCCGCGGCCTTGCCGGGCTTGCCGCTGGTTCGGTGAAAGGGCTGGATGCGGCCGGGATGGCGTTCGACGTAGTCGTCGATGATCTCGCGCGTGCGGTCCGTGGAGCGGTCGTTGACCGGGATGATCTTCAGGCACTCTGCCGGGTAGTCGATGTCCAGCAGGGCCTCGATGCAGCCAGCCACCACGAGCTCCTCGTTGTGTGCGGCGATGAATACGGTGACGGTGGGCCAGCGCGCCGTCTCGACATGCAGGTAGGGGTGGTGCTGGCGGCCCAGCAGGCGGTTGAGCGTGAACACCACGTGCCGCACGCCATAGACGATCATGATCAGCACGATCAGCGCGAGCAGGATGGCCATCGTGTTCGCCAGAGAGGAGGTGGGCACTGGACGGCAGGCGGTCTGCTGCTGGCCTGGCAACAGGGTCGGGAGCCAGGCCCGGCACGCAGGTGGGCGCCCTTCCCGCAAGGCCTCGGGCGGTCCAGGAAGACTCTGCATGCCGGTGATGGCGATAGGCAAGCGCGTCTCGCGCTCGGCCTGCAGGACGCCGGGCCCCAGCAACAGGCCCAGGGACAGCAGCACCCCGACCCAGCGGCGTCTCCAACACCGTACCGGCAGGCCATCACCCGCGCCGGCACCGGCGTGCGGATGGATGGCGTGTCGATCACGCCAGAGCTGGAAGCAAGGCATGTTTCTTCTTCCTCCCTGATGGGCGTTTCTGGGCCCGTCGCTGGATCTCCCGGTTGCTCGGTGTGCCCGGCCAACAAGTTCAATATGACCTCAACCGGCGGTGCTTTCTGTGCGTCGTCGAACAAAGCGGCGTCGATGGCGGAGCGTCAATGTGCGGATGCGCACAGACGTGCTGAATCGGCCCGCCGGACGATGTGGCCCATGGCTATGAAAGTCCGCGCAAAGCGGCACCGGGGAGGTTCCTCATGAGCAACGGTCGTCTTTTCGGCACCGATGGGGTGCGTGGGCGCGTGGGCGAGGCCCCCATGACGCCGGAGATGGTCATGCGGCTCGGCCACGCAGCGGGCCGGGTGCTGGCCGGACTGGCGGGGCGTCGGCGAGCGCGTGGCGCTCCGGCGGTGCTGATCGGTGCCGACACTCGGATTTCGGGCTACATGATCGAGGCGGCGCTGGGCGCCGGCTTTGCCTCGGCGGGCGTGAACGTGGTGCACGCGGGGGTCTTGCCCACGCCGGCCGTGGCTTACCTGACCCGCACGCTGGGGCTGCAGGCGGGTGTCGTGGTGAGTGCCTCGCACAACCCGTTCGAGGACAACGGCATCAAGTTTTTCTCCGCCCGGGGTGACAAGCTGCCCGATGCCGTGGAGCGCGCCATCGAGGCCGAGTTGCAGTCGCCCCTGGCTTGCGTGCCGCCCGCGCGCCTCGGCACGTCCACCTGGGTCGCGGACGCCTGCAGCCGCTACGTGGAGTTCTGCAAGCGCACGGCGCCTGCCGACCTGGTGCTGCGGGGCATGCGGCTGGTGGTGGATTGCGCGCACGGCGCGGGCTACCGCGCGGCCCCCGAGGCCTTGCGCGATCTCGGCGCCGAGGTGGTGGTGGTGGGCGGCGAGCCCAACGGGCGCAACATCAACGACCACGTCGGCGCGACGGTTCCGGACCACCTGGCGCAGGCAGTGCGCCGGCACCGGGCCGATGTCGGCATTGCCCTTGACGGCGACGGCGACCGCCTGTTGATGGCCGATGGGGACGGCACGACCTATGACGGCGACCAACTGCTGTATGTCATTGCCCGGCACTGGCAGCAGCGGGGCGAGATGACGGGTGGCGTGGTGGGTACCGTCATGACGAACTTCGGTCTGGAGCAGGCCCTGGGCGAAAACGGAATTCCGTTCATGCGCACCGCGGTCGGAGACCGGTTTGTCATGGAGGCGCTGGTGCAGCGCCAGTGGTTGCTGGGCGGAGAGACGTCCGGGCACATCATCTGCCGCAACAAGCATTCGACGGGCGACGGCATCGTCGCGGCCCTGCAGGTGCTGGCCGCGATGCGGCGCAGCCGGCGATCGCTGGCCCAGTTGACGCACCCCCTGACGCTGTGCCCTCAGAAACTGATCAACGTGCGGATTGCCAAGGATGCGCCCTGGCGGGAGAACCTGGCCATTGCGCGCCTCCAGCGGGAGATCGAGAAGGATCTCGCGGGAGCCGGACGTGTCCTGTTGCGCGCCTCCGGCACCGAACCGGTGCTGCGCGTGATGGTGGAAGCACGCAGTCCTGACCAGGCTGAGTCCCTGGCGTGCCGGTTGGCCGAGGCGGTTGCAACGGAGCTGGCGGGGGAGCCGGGGTTGTGTGGGGCGGCAGAAGGAACGCCGCAGGAGCCGGGCCTGGATTCGATGATCTTGCCTTCACGTCGATGGAGTGTGTGAGTGGACTGAGCATTTTTGATCCCTTTTCGAGGAGATGAGCATGACGACAAACCAGTCAAGCGTTACAGGGACGGACCAAGCCTGTCAGCCGCAGCGACTCGCACAACTGCGATGCGTGCTCGGCATGACGCTGGGAGCGCTGGCACTCAGTGGCTGCGGCGGTGGCGGTGGTGGCTCGGACAGTTCCACGCCCACCACGGATGGCGGGGTCGTCTTGCCGGTGGTGTTGCCGCTCAACCCCATCCCGGATGCGCCGGCTCCCGCGCCAACGCCTGAGCCCGCACCGGCACCCGCGCCTACACCGGCCCCTGCACCCACACCGGCCCCCGCGCCCACACCAGCACCCGCGCCAACGCCGGCCCCCGCGCCAACGCCGGCTCCTGCGCCCACACCGGCCCCCGCGCCAACGCCGGCTCCCGCGCCCACACCGGCCCCGGCGCCGTTCTCTCAGCCCGATTCTGGATTGCTGATGCTGCTCGTGCCGAATGGCCAGGACATGACGGATCCGCGCATCGCCGCGTGGAAGGATGCCGCCTCCGAGGAGGGTGTCCGCCTCGAGCCGCTCACCGATTCCCAATTCACCCAACTGGGCACCAAGGCGAGCGGATTCGCCGGGCTGATCCTGCCGGACGACCTGCACACGCGGGCGACCGACGCGGTCATCGCCGCCGTGACCGCCTACACGCAAAACGGTGGCCGCACGATGCTGGTGTACGACTTCGGCTCGCTGGCGCCGAGCGGTCCCAACTGGGTGTTCCCGATTCCCAAGTCGCGGCTCAGCGCCCTCGCGGGTGTGGATTACGTGCTGTACGACGCGTTGCGCGACAAGACCGTCGGCCTGGGGCCGGTCACGGCGATGCGCAGCACGATGCGCGAGTTGCTGGTGCCGCCGGGCAAGTCCATGCCTTATGTTGCACCTGCACCTGCACCTGCACCTGCACCTGCACCTGCACCTGCACCTGCCGCCGCGCCCGCCACGACGACCCTGACCCCGGCTTCGGCCAGTTCGGGCCTGCTGAAGGCGGCCGGCGTGTCGAGCCAGCAAACCCTGTTCCTGCCGGTCAGCGCGCAGGACCCGGGGGGTGCGCGCGGCTTTGATCCGCAGCAGTATGTGAGCCTGCGCCATGCCTCGTCCAAGCGGCAGTCGCTGGTGGATGGGCGCGGCGCGCCACGGGTGGTCTATGTCGATTTCGGCCGCGCCTTCAAGTCGGCGCCGGTGGCCGGGGTGACCCAGGCGGCGCTGTCGTCCAGCGGCCGCGACCAGCCGGCGGCGCTGACGGGCACGGGCTCGCTGGATGCCGTCACCGGCTACCTGCTGGGGCCGTTGACCTACCCGACGTTCGTGACGCAGGGGACCTACGCCGGCACGGCGCTGGCCGAATCGCCGCAGTTCGGCCTCGTGGCCGGCCTGAACACGGTGGGCCAGGGTCAGGTGCTGTTCGTCAACATGCCGTTGACCTACCTCAAGGGTCGCACCGACGCCCTGCCGATGCACGGCTTCCTGCACTACTTCACGCGCAACGTGCTGAAGATGGCGCATGTGTCGCCCATGCCCAACGGCGTGGGCGGGATGACGCTGGACTGGCACCTTGACTCGATGCAGGCGCAGACGCCCACCCTGGAGCTGGAGAAGCTGGGCGTGTTCAGCGAGCCCGGCACGCTCTTCCCGATCGAGATGACGGCGGGCCCGGACAACGTGGTCATCGGTGACAAGCTCGGCTGGAACCTGCCGAACAACGCGACCGCGAAGGCGATCCTGCAGCGTTTCGACCAGTTCGGTCACGTGGTGGGTTCGCATGGCGGCTGGGCGCACGAGGTCTGGGGCGGCGGCGCGACGGAAGACAACGCCGCCAGCTTCCAGCAGTACCTGGAGCTCAATCGCACCGCGGTCGATACCGTGATCGGCCATGCCTCGCGGTCCTATTCCGCGCCGGAGGGCAACAATCCCAAGTGGGCCCTGACGTGGCTGGAGCAGCGGGGCGTGGTGGCCGCGTATTTCGCCGGACACACCGGCATGGGCGTGACGCGCCACTATCGGGATGGGCAGTTGCTCAATCCCGCGCTTTGGGTTTCGCCGGTGACCCCGCAGGGAACCTACGCGACCTTCGAGGAGTGGCAGGACTTCAATGTCCCGAAGGCCGACGTCAACCAGTGGTACCGCGACATGATCGACTTCGGTGTCAGCCAGAACACCAGTCGCATGGTCTACGCGCACCCGCCCGGCGCCTTCCAGTGGAAGGACGTGCTGCAAACGATGCTGGCCTACGCCAAGACCCAGCGCGACAGCGGCAAGTTCGCCTGGTACACGATGAGCCAGCTGGCCGACTTCCTGAGCACGCGCATGCAGGCGAGCTGGACGCAGACGTACAGCGCGAGCACGGGACTGACGCGGTTCGATGTCTCCCACCCGGTGAATCTCAATCAGATGGTCTGGCGCTTGCCCAAGGCCAGGTATCCGGATCAGCCGGTGATTGCCTCGGGCGCCGCCACGGTGGCCACTGACGATGCCGCTGGCTACTGGCTGGTGAAGGCCGGCGCCGGCAAGACCCTGAGTTTCACGGCGCGCTGGGTGCCCTGATCTGACGCGCGTGGGGCGGGGGGGCGCCACCCGTCCCCATCGTCGAACTTTCTGTTGATGCAGTCCTCTGGTTTCGGCCGGAGTCTTCGTGCGGCGAGTCTGGGCGGGCTTCGCCGGGTCATTTCGACGACGAATCTTCCATGTCCACAAGGAGAACAACATGCGGATGATCTTTGGGCGCTTTCAATGCCATGACCGGCCGCCGGGCCGACCTCGCCAATGCCCGCCGCGGGTGGGCTTGTTGGGCGCGGGCCTGCTGGCGCTGGCCCTCGGTGGCTGCGGCGGTGGAGGTGGCACCGATGTCGCTGCGGCCGACACCGGCGTCATCATGCCAGTCGTGCAGGCGCTCAACCCGATTCCGGAGACGCCCACGACGGCGCTGGCCGCGGTGCCTGTCGTGGGGAGCGGGCCCGAGTTGACCCCTGCGGCCGTGTTGCCCGTGCAGGGCGATCCGGGGCTGTTGTTGCTGCTCGTGCCGGATGGCCAGAACCTGGCGGATCCTCGCATCGGCGCCTGGGCGGATGCCGCCTCGGAGGAGGGGGTTCGGCTGCAGCCCGTCACCGACTCGGAATTCATCCAGCTGGGCGCGGGGGCGAGCGCTTTCGCGGGCCTGATTCTGCCGGACGACCTGCACACGCGGGCCACCGACGAAATCATCGCCGCCGTGACGGCCTATACCCAAGGCGGTGGGCGCACGATGCTCGTGTACGACTTCGGCGCGCTGTTCCCGCGCAACGGCGACTGGTTCTACGCCGTTCCCAAGTCCAGGCTGAGTGCTCTGGCTGGCGTCGATTACGTGCTCTATGACGCGCTGCGGGACCGGACCACGGGGCTGGGTCCCGTGACGGCCCTGCGCAGCACGATGCGGCAGCTGCTGGTGCCGCCGGGCAAGTCGCTGCCCTACGCGGGGCCGACCTCGCTGACGGCAGCGTCGGCGTCGGCCAGGTCGGACCTCATGCATGCGACCGGCGTGGCGGGTGACCGCGCCCTGTTCCTGCCGGTCAGCCCCGCGGACCCGGGGGGCGTGCGCGGCTATGACCCGCAGCAGTATCTGGATGTGCGCCATTACAGCTCCGGGGGCCTCCCGCCGCCCGCTATCGAGCGATCCGGCACGCCGCGCGTGGTCACCGTGGATTTCGGTCGGGCCTTCAAGGCGCCGGCGGTCGGGGGCGTGACCCGGGAGGCGCCGCAGGCGACGCGGGAAAAGGCCGCGGCGGTCACGGATCCCGTGGATGCCTACAACGGCTATATCCTGGGCAACCTGATCTACCCGAGCTACGTGACGCAGGGGACGTTCGCGGGCACGACGCTGGCCGTGTCGCCCCAGCATGGCCTGGTCGCGGGCGTGAACACGTTCGGCCAGGGACAGGTGCTGTTCGTCAACATGCCGCTGACCTACCTGAAGGGGCGCACGGACGCCTTGCCGATGCACGGGTTCCTGCACTACTTCACGCGCAACATGCTGAAGATGGCGCACCTGTCGGCCATGCCCAACGCCGTGGCGGGCCTGACGTTCGACTGGCACCTGGACTCACGGGCAGCGCAGACGCCCACGCTGAATCTCGAAAGGCTGGGGGTGTTCAGCGATCCAGGGGCCTTGTTTCCGATCGAGATGACCGCCGGCCCCGACGCGGTGAACATCGGCGATCGCCTGGGCTGGAACCTGCTCAACAATTCGACGGCGAAGGGCATCCTGCAGCGGTTTGACAAGTTGGGCCACAGCGTGGGCAATCATGGCGGCTGGATCCATGACTACTATGGACTGGGGGTCAGCGAGACGAATCAGTTCACCACCACCTCCGGTGCCTGCCGGAACACGGTCACCAGGATCGACAACTTCGAGCAGTGCCTCGTGTTGAACCGTCAGGCGGTTGACGGCGTCATCGGCCGCCCATCGCGCGGCTATTCCGCGACAGAGGGCAACAACCCGGTATGGGCCATGCAATGGTTGGAAGACCGGGGCGTGGTGGCTGCGTATTTCGGCGGCCACACTGGCTTGGGCGCGACGCGGCAATACCGCGACGGCAAGCTGCTGAACCCGAAGATCTGGATGTTCCCGGTGACGCCGCAAGGCACGTACGCCACGTTCGAGGAGTGGCAGGACTTTGGTGTTTCCAAGACCGTCGTCAACCAGTGGTACCGCGACCTGATCGATTTCAGCATTGGCCAGAACACCAGCCGCATGGTCTATGCCCACCCGCCCGGGGCCTACCAGTGGCGCGACGTGCTGACGGCGATGCTGAACTACGCCAAGACGCAGCGTGCCGTCGGCAAGTTCGCCTGGTACACCACCACGCGACTGGCTGACTTCATGGAGACCCGGCTGCAGGTGGCCTGGACGCAGACGGTCGATGCCGGCGGACTGACGCAGTTCACGGTCTCGCACCCGGCCAGCCTCAACGAGATGGTCTGGCGCCTGCCCAAGGCCAGGTACCCGGATCAGCCGGTGATCGTCTCAGGCACCGCCACGGTGGCGAGCGATGACGCCGCCGGGTACTGGCTGGTCAAGGCCGGCGCAGGGGCGAGCCTGAGTTTCACGGCGCGCGCGACGCCTTGAGGGGGTTGCCGGAAATGCAGCGGGCGCGAGGCCCGTTGCATTTCTTTACCCCGTACTCGGTATTGTCAAGCAGAGTGGAAAGTTCAAAGATTTGTTCCCAATCGTGACGCTTGTTGGGAGGGCCAGCGATGCCTCTTCCGTTCGACATGCAGCAAGGAGGAACCATGTCAACCAACCTTTCCCCTTTGCAGAATCAATTGCTGGCCGCGGTGGGAGAGACGGTGCGCGAGCGGCTGTTTCCCTACCTCAAGCTCGTTGAAATGCAACCGGGCGAAACGCTGTTCGAGTGCGGCGACACCTTCAATTCGGTTTACTTTCCTGTCACCAGCACCGCCTCCCTGCTGCATGTGATGGAGGATGGCGCCACCGGTGAGGTGGCCGTGGTGGGCAATGAGGGGTTGGTGGGATTTTCCTACCTGGTCGGCGGCGAAACCACGCCGTGCCGAGCCGTGGTGTTCAGTGCCGGTGTGGGCTACCTGTTGAGCGGGGCGCGCCTGCGTGACGAGTTCAACCGCGCCGAAACCATGATGCAACTCCTGCTGCGTTACACGCAGGCCTTCATCTGCCAGATTTCCCAGACGGCGGTGTGCAACCGCCATCACTCCATCGACCAGCAACTGTGCCGCTGGCTGCTGCTGAGCCTGGACCGCCAGGCAGGGCGCGAGTTGGTCATGACCCAGGAGCTGATCGCCAGCATGCTCGGGGTGCGCCGGGAAGGTGTCACCGAGGCGGCCGGCAAGTTGCAGCACGCCGGCCTGATCAACTACAAGCGTGGCCATATCACCGTGCTCGACCGCGCGGGCCTGGAGGCCCGCGCCTGCGAATGCTATGCGGTGGTGCAGAAGGAGTACCGGCGCTTGCTGCCCGACATCGGCACCCTTTGACCCGCAAGGGCATGTGCCTCGGGCCATTCGCGGCGATTCGGGCTGAGCAGGTTCCTCTGCGCAGTTTCAGGACTTCGTTGCGAAAGTCCAGAAAACCTAGAATGGCAAGGTTGGAGAGGCAGCCAAGGCATCGACATGAAAAATCAGCAAACGTTCAGTTTTGTAGCGACCGAAAAACTGTGGAATCCGTCACGTTACGCCGATATCCCGGCCATTCCATGGGGTGAGCATGACACGCTGGTGGACCTGTTCCTCGTGGCCGGCGGCTTGGCCCTGATCCTGTCGCGTTGCACCGAGACGTTGATCCGGCAGGAACTCGCCGCTACGCATGCGCTGCATGAGATCTTGCGCACGCAACTGCGCCGGAAGGGGCCTGTGGATACCTCGGCCGAATTGATCAGCGAGGTGATGCACGAGGTGGCCGAGCATGCGGATCCGGGCACGCGCAATGCGCTGAAGCGATGTCTGGATGCGCGGGTGACGTTTGAGTCCACGCAGGCGGCCAGGGTGAGAACCGAGTCCGCGCAAGAGGCCGTTCCCGCGTTCTTCCTGGATGCGTCGGCCAGCGAAGGCGGGAGATCGACACGTGCCGGTCAGCGCCCCGCAACGGCATCGGACCATCCGCCCCCGTCGGGGGGGCGTGCGCCCTCCATGGCGGATCCTGTGCAGCCGCTGGCCCAGCGCTTGCGTGCGACGGTGGAGGAAGCCCGCCAGCGACGCGGCGAAGCCCGGACGCAGCGCCATGAATGATCGCGTCACAATGCTGCGACTCGAAGAAAGTCCCTTCTTGATTGGCGGAGTGAAGGCTGTTGCCGCGCAGGCGCTGGACGCCTGCATCGTGGACCTCGATGGGACGATGGTCGACACGCTGGGTGATTTTGAAGTTGCGCTCAACCACATGCTGCGCACGCTGGATCGCCCGCCGGTCGGCAGGCCGCTGATCGAGCGGCTCGTTGGCAAGGGCTCAGAGCACCTGATCCTCTCCGTGCTGGCCCATGTGGACCACGCGAACCCCCGCGCCGTGGACGCGGTGTCGCCGGCACTGTTCCGGCAGGCCTGGGCGGCCTACCAGCAGCACTACCTGGCCATCAATGGCCAGTACAGCCGCGTCTATCCGGGGGTGGAGGAGGGCTTGAGCGCCTTGCGTTCGCGCGGACTGAAGCTGGCCTGCCTGACCAACAAGCCCACGGCTTTTGCCACTCCGCTGTTGCGGGCCAAGGGGCTGGATGGCTACTTCAGTCACGTCTTTGGTGGCGATGCCTTCGAGCGCAAGAAGCCCGACCCCTTGCCCCTGCGCAAGACCTGCGAGGCCCTGGGCACGCTGCCCGCCCGGACCCTGATGCTGGGGGATTCGAGCAACGATGCGCGGGCGGCCCGTGCCGCGGGTTGCCCGGTGGTGCTGGTGACCTACGGCTACAACCACGGCGAGCCGGTTTGCGCGGTGGACGCGGACGGCTTCGTGGACTCGCTGGTGGTATTCGCCGAGTGAGGGGCGGCGCGGGGCGGTTTCCAGCCGCCTGCTGCCGTCCGTCGTTCAGTACATCAGCTTGCCGTCGGGCATCACCACGCCGATGTCGACGAAGTTGCTGCCGATGTTGCCCTTGGCGAAATTCACGCGGAAGCCACCGAGGTTCAGCTCGCCCATCTCGTGCAGGGACTGCGCGATGCCTTCGGGGGTGATCTTCTTGCTGCGGCGCGCTGCCTCGGCAAAGATGCGAGCGGTGATGTAGCCCTCCAGGTGGAAGGTGGTGAGGTTCGCTTGGTCCGGGTGCGCCGTCTTCATCGCGGCGCGGAAGTCGCGCTGCAGCGGCAGGTTGACGCCGATCGGGTTGGGATAGGTCTGCGCGATGCCCACGCCGCGGGCGCCAGGACCGGCCGCTTTCAGCAGGGCTGGCCCCGGCATGTAGGACAGCGTGAACAGTTGCTGCGAGAAACCGGCCTTTCGCAGGGCCGCGATGCCGTCACCGATGAATTTGGGATTGCCCACCACCAGACCCGACTGCACCCCCGCGGCGGCCATGGCCTTGGCGGCCTGGCCCAGCGCGTTCGCGTCGGTCGATGCCTGGAAACCGGTCACCTGAATGGTGCCGGTCTCCTTGGCGGCGTCCTGTGCGGAGGTCAGCCCCGAGGTGCCGATCGGCAGGTCCTGGTGCAGCACGGCCATACTCTGGATGTTCAAGCTCTTGGCGTGTTCCACGATCTTGCGGATCTGCTGCTTGTCGCTGGCGCGGATGTGGAACAGCTTGGGGTGGCCTGGCGCGCGCAGCACGTCGGAGCCCGGCACGGCATTGATGACCACGATGTCGGCGTTGTCGAACAGCTTGTCGTCGAGTGCGCCCTTGAGTGCGGCCGAGCCGAGCGGCGACAGCAGCGCGACCGGCTTGCGTTCCAGGGCTGCTGCCAGCTGCTTGCGAAAGCCCTCCGGCGAATAAGTGTCATCCAGCTCGAACAGGAAGACCTTGCGGCCCTGGATGCCGCCGCGCGTATTGATCTCGGCCAGACCGGCCTTGAGACCTTCGTTGAGTTCCCTGGCATCAGGCGCGGGCAGCACGGTGAAGGGGCCGATCTGTCCGACCACGATGTCGTTCGGTTGAGGGGTCTCGCTGGCCTGGGCAGCGGTCCAAGTCAGGGCGGCGATCAGGCAGGTCACAAGGTGGCGTCGGTTCATACGTGTGGACAAGCGTTAGGCAGGGCGGCGGTGATGAGTCGGGCTGGAGGCGGGCCAGAGGGGGCGTCGATGCGCGCCCTATGGTTTACCCTTAGCCTGAAGGAAGTCTACCCGGCGAGCAGGGTCGTCCTGGTGACGGCAGCGCCGGGGCTGGCGAACCGGCTGTGACGAAATCCACGGATCGCCCGCTCCCCGTGGCCGTCTCCTTCCTGGCCGCACCCGGCGCGCGACGAGATGGCTTTGCTACACTGTGACCATCATGTTCATTCACAGCACTTCCTTCACGGGTTGCCTGCCAGGCCAGAAAGGCCGGGGAGCCTGGCCTTGGCGTAAGCCAGAGTAACGTGCGCACCTGATCCGCGCGGCGTTTGCCCGCGCTCCCTGCCCCCCGATCTATCGCAGACGCGGGGCACCGATTGAATGAACGCAACCCTTGTCTCCTGATCTACAGGGTTGCCGGGCTCGATGGAGGCTCTTTCCCGTGATCACCGAACTTGAATTCAAAAGCCTGGCCCAGCAGGGCTACAACCGCATTCCGCTGATGGCCGAGGCCTTCGCGGACCTGGAAACCCCGCTTTCGCTCTACCTGAAGCTGGCCCATAGCAAGGACGGCGGCAAGTACAGCTTCCTGCTCGAATCCGTGGTCGGCGGCGAGCGCTTCGGCCGCTACAGCTTCATTGGCCTGCCCGCGCGCACCCTGCTGCGCGCCAGCGGCTTCGGCGCCGAGGCCAAGACCGAGGTCGTGCGCGACGGCCAGGTGGTGGAGACCGCGAGCGGCAATCCGCTCGACTTCATCGCCAGCTACCAGCAGCGCTTCAAGGTGGCGTTGCGCCCCGGCCTGCCGCGTTTTTGCGGCGGCCTGGCCGGTTACTTCGGCTACGACGCGGTGCGCTATGTCGAGAAGAAGCTGGAAAAGTCCTGCCCCCCCGACACGCTGGGCACGCCGGACATCCTGCTGCTGCAGTGCGAGGAGCTGGCGGTGATCGACAACCTGTCGGGCAAGCTCTACCTGATCGTCTACGCCGACCCGGCGCAGCCCGAGGCCTATACCGGCGCCAAGAAGCGCCTGCGCGACCTCAAGGAGCAGCTCAAGTACTCGGTCAGCGCGCCGGTGATCAAGGCCAGCCAGAGCCACCCCGCCGAACGCGATTTCGCCAAGGACGATTACCTGGCCGCCGTGGGGCACGCCAAGGAGCTGATCGCCGCCGGCGACTTCATGCAGGTGCAGGTGGGCCAGCGCATCAAGAAGCGCTACACGGAAAGCCCGCTCTCGCTGTACCGGGCGCTGCGCTCGCTGAATCCGAGCCCGTACATGTACTACTACCACTTCGGCGACTTCCATGTGGTGGGGGCCAGCCCGGAGATCCTGGTGCGCCAGGAGCAGACCGAGGACGGTCAGAAGGTGACGATCCGGCCGCTCGCGGGCACGCGCCCGCGTGGCGCCACGCAGGAGAAGGACAAGGCGGCCGAGGTCGAGCTGGTCAACGACCCAAAGGAGCGCGCCGAGCACGTGATGCTGATCGACCTGGCGCGCAACGACATTGGTCGCATCGCCAAGATCGGCAGCGTCAAGGTGACGGAGGCCTTCGCGATTGAGCGTTACAGCCACGTGATGCACATCGTCAGCAATGTCGAGGGCCTGCTCAAGGAGGGCATGACCAGCATGGACGTGTTCAAGGCCACCTTCCCGGCCGGTACGCTGACCGGCGCGCCCAAGGTGCACGCCATGGAGCTGATCGACCAGCTGGAGCCCACCAAGCGCGGCCTGTATGGCGGCGCCTGCGGTTACCTCAGCTACGCCGGCGACATGGACCTGGCGATCGCCATCCGCACCGGCATCATCAAGGACCAGATGCTCTACGTGCAGGCGGCGGCCGGTGTGGTGGCCGATTCGGTGCCCGAGATGGAGTGGAGGGAAACGGAGCACAAGGCCCGCGCGCTGCTGCGCGCGGCCGAGCTGGTCGAGGAGGGGCTGGAATGAGCGCCGGCGTGAAGCTGCCCCAGGTGCAGCACTGCGAAACCATGACCGACGTGCGACGCCACATTGACGCACTGGACGAGCGCATCGTGGCCCTGCTGGCTGAGCGCGGCGGCTATGTGGCCCAGGCCGCCCGCATCAAGCAGCGTGCCGATCAGGTGTACGACCAGGCGCGCATCGACTTCATTGTCGATCGCGTCAGGGCCATGGCCCGCGCGCAGGGCGCGCCCGAGGCGGTGATGGAGGCGACCTACCGCGCCATGATCACGGCCTTCATCGAGTTTGAACACGGCGAGTTCGCCCGTCTGCACAAGGAGGCCTGAGCCATGAAGCTCCTGATGATCGACAACTACGACTCGTTCACCTACAACATCGTCCAGTATTTTGGCGAACTGGGCGCCGAGGTCGAGGTGCGCCGCAACGACGAAATCACGCTGGAAGGCATCGCCGCGCGCCAGCCGGACCGGCTGGTGATCTCGCCGGGACCGTGTTCGCCGGCCGAGGCCGGCATCTCGGTGGCCGCGATCCAGCATTTCGCCGGCAAGCTGCCGATCCTCGGCGTCTGCCTCGGGCACCAGAGCATCGGCGCAGCCTTCGGCGGCAAGATCGTGCGCGCCCAGCAGCTCATGCACGGCAAGACCAGCGTCATCACCACCACGCAGGAGGGTGTGTTCGCCGACCTGCCCCGGCAGTTCACGGTCAACCGCTACCATTCGCTGGCGATCGAGCGCGCGAGCTGTCCCGACTGCCTGAAGGTGACGGCCTGGACCGACGACGGCGAGATCATGGGCATCAAGCACCAGACGCTGGACATCGAGGGGGTGCAGTTCCATCCGGAGAGCATCCTGACCGAGCACGGCCATGCCATGCTGAAGAACTTCCTGTCGCCGCAGCGGCCTGTCTGACAGGGAGAGGCAAGCGTCGTGAGTGCCACGCTGCTTGATTTCTCACAGGCCGTGGCGGCGCTGTATCGCCTGGCGCAGGACTGCGCGCTGGATGACTTTCCTGGCGCGTTGGCGGACCTGCTGCGGCAGCAACTCGACTTCGATGGCGCCGTGCTGGGCTTTGCCGAGCCTCTGTCCTTCGGGGATTTCAGCATTTCAGCGGCGCATGTGCACCAGCGTGATCTGTCCCTCGTGGATGACTACGCCGACATTTCGGCGCAGGACTGGATGACTCAGCGCTTTCTGGCCGGCTTGTCCAAGCCCTTGGTTGTCGATGCCGAGGCCAGTTATGCGAGGCCAGAAGATGCGGCCGTGCTGGCCTTCACGCGGCGCCATCGCCTGCGGCATCTGCTGCTGTGGGGCTACCCGCCGCAGGTCGAACATGCCGGCCGCTGGCTGGTGCTGTACCGTGCGGATGACCGCCTGTTCGAGCCCGCGACCGCGGACTGGCTGGAAGCGTTCTGGGTCCATGTGGATCGCGCCATCGCCCTCAACCGCGAGCAGGCGCTGGCGCAGTGGTCGCAGGCCTCGGGCCGACGGGCCGTGGCGCTGGTGGATGTGTCGGGCCGCCTGGTGGCGGCGGACGAGCTGTTCCTGACCTGGCTGAAAGGCCGGTTTGGCCTGGAAGCCGTGCACCGGTTGCCGGCCGCGTTGATGCAGGCCCTCTCGGTGGGTCAGGGCTACGAGGATGCGCAGGATGCGGTCCGCTTCAAGGCGGTGGGGGAGTACCGTGTCTGCGAATTGCGCGAGGCCGGGCCACTGATTCGGCTCTCACCGCGCGAGCGGCAGGTGGCGCAACGCTTTGCCGGCGGCGCCAGCGGCAAGGAGATCGCGCGCGACCTGGGCCTGTCGCCTTACACCGTGCAGAGCCATCTGGCCTCGATCTATCGCAAGCTCGACCTTTCCGACAAGGCGGCGCTGGCACGGTTGATGACCGGCGCGGCAGACTGAGTCCATGAGGCTGTGTCGGCGAATTCTTCATCTCCTCGTGCTCGCTGCCTGTGAGTGCGGGACCATTCGTTCATCGTGATTCAAGGAAAGACAGGCATCATGTCGATTACCCCCCAGGAAGCGTTGCAGCGCACCATCGAGCACCGCGAGATCTTCCATGACGAGATGCTCACGCTCATGCGCATGATCATGAGCGGCGAACTCTCACCGGTCATGACCGCGGCGTTGGTCACCGGCCTGCGCGTCAAGAAGGAAACGATCGGAGAGATCACTGCCGCGGCGCAGGTGATGCGCGATTTCTCGAACAAGGTGCATGTGGCTGACACCACGCATCTGGTGGACATCGTCGGCACGGGCGGTGACGGCGCCAACACCTTCAACATTTCCACCTGCTCGATGTTCGTCGCGGCCGCCGCCGGCGCCAAGGTCAGCAAGCATGGCGGGCGCAGCGTGTCCAGTAAATCGGGCAGCGCCGATGTGATCGACCGCCTGGGCATTAGCCTGAACCTGTCGTCGGAGCAGATCGCGCGCAGCATCGCCGAGGTGGGCGTCGGCTTCATGTACGCGCCGAACCACCACCCGGCCATGAAGAACGTGGCGCCGGTGCGCAAGGAGCTGGGCATCCGCACCATCTTCAACATCCTGGGTCCGCTGACCAATCCGGCCGGCGCGCCGAACATCGTGCTGGGCGTGTTCCACCCTGACCTGGTGGGCATCCTGGTGCGGGTGCTGCAGCGCCTGGGCACCGAGCATGCGCTGGTGGTCTATGGCCGCGACGGCATGGACGAGGTCAGCCTCGGGGCCGCCACGATGGTCGGCGAGCTGAAAAACGGCGAGATCACCGAGTACGAGATCCACCCCGAGGACTTTGGCCTGCCGATGGCCAGCAACCGGACCTTGAAGGTGGAGACGCCCGAGCAGTCCATGGCCGTGCTGCGCGGCGTGCTGGATAACGACCACGGCGCGCAACGCGACATCGTGATCCTCAATGCTGGCGTCGCCTTGTACGCCGCCAACGTGGTGAACTCGATCGCGGACGGCATCGAACGCGCGCGGGCGGCGATCGAGTCGGGCGCCGCCAAGGCCAAGCTCGCGCAGCTGGCCGCCTTCAGCCAGGCCGCCAGCGCCTGAGGCCATGTGGCACGACCTCGGCACCTGGATTGCTTTGGGCGTCTCGGCCCTGTTTGTCGTGGTCGGCATCGTGCTGCACCGCGTGTTTTTGAACATCCTGAAAAGCGGCTCGCAGGAGTCGACCAACCATGAGTGACATTCTCAACAAGATCGTGGCCGTCAAGCGCGAGGAAATCGCCGCCGGCCTCAAGCAGAAATCGTTGGCCGCCATGCGCGCGGACGCCGAAAGCCGCGTGCTGACGCGCGACTTCATCGGCGCGCTGCGCGCCAAGATCGCCACCGGCCAGGCCGCGGTGATCGCCGAAATCAAGAAGGCCAGCCCGAGCAAAGGCGTGCTGCGCGAGGACTTCGTGCCGGCCGACATCGCGCAAAGCTACGCCCAGGGTGACGGCCAGGTCAGCGCCGCCTGCCTGTCCGTGCTGACCGATCGCCAGTTCTTCCAGGGCAGCAACGACTATCTGAAGCAGGCGCGTGCCTCGTGTGACCTGCCGGTGCTGCGCAAGGACTTTATCGTCGATCCGTACCAGGTCTACGAGGCGCGGGTGATTGGCGCCGACTGCATCCTGCTGATCGCCGCCTGCCTGGACGACGCGCAGCTGGCTGACCTGGAGGCCGTGGCTCGCAGCCTCGACATGGCCGTGCTGGTCGAGGTGCATGACCGCGCCGAACTGGAGCGCGCGCTGAAGCTCAAGACACCGCTGGTCGGCATCAACAACCGCAACCTGCGCACCTTCGAGGTGACGCTCGACACCACCCTGAGCATGGTGCAGGACGTACCGGCGGATCGCCTGCTGGTCACGGAAAGCGGCATCCTCACCCGTGACGACGTGCAGCGCATGCGCGCCGCCGGCGTGAACGCCTTCCTGGTCGGCGAAGCCTTTGTGCGCGCGCCCGAGCCAGGCGTCGCGCTGGCGGAACTGTTTCGCTGAATTGCTATCAAATCAGCAGCTAAAAATGCCAGCTTTAAAAGCGTTGCAGGCGAGTTTGTTCGATGAGATAGCGCAGGCGCCGGACGGTCCGGAGCAGGCGCGCCGCCTGGTGGCCTGGCAGCCCCGGAGTTGGTCTGTGGCGCCGGACTGGCGCGCGTTGGTCGATGACTTTCTTGGCAGCGCGTCCGGCCAGCGCGTGGCGGCCTTCGTGCAGGGGCGCCTGGCAGCCGGCGCGGTGATCTACCCGCCGCAACCTTTGCGGGCTCTGGCGCTCACGCCACTGGCGACGGTGCGCGTGGTGATCCTCGGTCAAGACCCCTATCACGGGGTCGGGCAGGCGGAGGGGCTGGCCTTTTCGGTGGCGCCCGGGGTCAAGCCGCCACCCAGCCTGCGCAACATCTTCAAGGAACTCCGCCGCGATGGCGCCGAACCAGCCGATGGCTCGCTGGTGCGTTGGGCATGCCAGGGTGTGCTGCTGCTGAACGCCAGTCTGACCGTGGAGGAGGGGCAGGCCGGCAGTCATGCGGGGCAAGGTTGGGAGGCCTTGACCGATGCAGCGGTGGCGGCCGTGGCACGCCAGTCGCGGCCGGTCGTGTTTCTCTTGTGGGGCGCGCATGCACAGGCCAAGCAGGCGCTGATCGAGCGCGTCGCGCCGGAGGGGCGGCATCTGGTACTGACCGCCAATCACCCATCGCCGCTGTCGGCCTTGCGCCCGCCGCAGCCCTTCATCGGGTGCGGCCACTTCAGCCGCGCCAACGATTTTCTGGTGCAGCAGGGGCTTACGCCGATTGACTGGTAAATTTTTCGAGGCGGGCTTGCTTGCGTTGAAAAAATGCTGGCATAATTGCAAATTCGCTACGGAGGAGTGCCCGAGTGGCTAAAGGGGGCAGACTGTAAATCTGTTGGCTTACGCCTACGCTGGTTCGAATCCAGCCTCCTCCACCAGCGAGAATCTGGCCATGCCAGTTGACGGTGAGCGTTTGGAAAAGGTTTCCAAGCATTGACTCCCGCAGGTCGCGATGTGATCGTGCGGTCGATGCGGGAGTAGTTCAATGGTAGAACCTTAGCCTTCCAAGCTAATGACGCGGGTTCGATTCCCGTCTCCCGCTCCAGTTGTCAGTTGGATTGGTCGGGCTTTATTTTTGCCCATGTGGCTCAGTGGTAGAGCACTCCCTTGGTAAGGGAGAGGTCGCGGGTCCGATTCCCGCCATGGGCACCAGTTTTGGGGTGTGCGATGTGGTTCGCGTGCCTGGTGTCTTGTTGTTGTCAATAGATTTTTTTCGGAGTCGAAAAAATGGCAAAAGAGAAATTTGAGCGGACCAAGCCGCACGTCAACGTCGGCACCATCGGCCACGTGGACCATGGCAAGACGACCCTGACGGCCGCCATCGCGACCGTGCTGTCCAAGAAGTTCGGTGG
>Ga0255338_1001120_pt1 | contig 56785 bp, 43 predicted proteins | sample MeOH1_35cm_T4_19_FD_203715 | JGI IMG/M metagenome (GOLD analysis project Ga0255338, IMG submission 203715) | Sandy soil microbial communities from University of British Columbia, Vancouver, Canada - MeOH1_35cm_T4_195 | ecosystem: Engineered > Artificial ecosystem > Sand microcosm > Unclassified ... | reverse complement strand
CGTTGTCAAACAAGATTTGATTACTATGATGCCAATTTTCTCGGATTTGTACAACTAGCCTGTGCAGTTATATTATTAAGAAATTACTTTTGAGATAAGCTCTAGCTTATTTTTTTAACACAGAGGTCCAGAGCAACAGCGGTTCACAGAGAGAGAGCGGCGACTGTTGAAAGTTCCCAAGAGTCTTCGCAAAAAAAAGCTGCGAAAACGAAACGTTTCCGCAGCCTAATTCATTCCATTCTATCATTCTATCAATCTATCATCCTATCATTAGATTTTATAGTACTGCTCCCACCCCTTCCTCGGCGGTAACCCCACCAGCATATCGTTGGCGGTTTTGTTGTTGGTTACTTTTTTGCCGGTTCTGTCGAATTGGATGGTGGTATTCAGTTTCTGTGCCATCACACCGAGCGAGAACACCTGGCTTAACGGACCAGCCACAGCGAATGGTGAACGGGTTTTTTCTTCGCCCATGCAGGCTTTTAAGAAATTGGCGTAGTGGTTAGAAGGGCTTTCCGGTACTACGGGCAGTTGAGATGCCATGTCTTTGGCCTTGGCTTCGGGTATGATAGACAAGGTTCTGCCATGCGATCCGCCGGCGAAGGTGAGGTCTTTGCCATACAGGATCTTGCCCGGGTTCACTCTTTGCGATTCAATTCTGCCTGAGCTCGGTGGTGGAATATTGGCATCCAGTCCGGGACCGCGATAGCCTTCGGGTAATGGGGGTACGTTGTTCACGCCATCGTACCAGGTAATATCGCAGGCAGGCATATTACCTCTTGCCGGGAAGCGGAAGAGGATGGTGGATGATTTGGGATAGAAGAAGGAGTTGTGGCCTTCTGCTTTCAGCATCTGGATCTCGTAGGGCAGGCCCAGGTCAAGGAACTCGTGGGCGGTGTCGATGAGGTGTGCACCCCAATCGCCGAGGGCGCCCATACCAAAGTCGTACCAGCAGCGCCACTGGCCGTTGATATAGTCGTGGTTATAATCGTGCAGTTGTGTTACGCCATGCCAGGTATCCCAGTCGAGGGTAGCGGGTATGTCTTCTTTGGCGGGGAAGTTTTTGATATTGGGATCCCAGTTATGCCAGCGGCGGGCGCTGTTCATGTGGGTGGTAATAGCGGTAATATCTTTGATGATGCCCGCTTCTTTCCAGGCTTTGAACTGGAAGTAGTTGGCTTCTGAATGCCCCTGGTTACCCATCTGTGTTACCAGTTTCGGGTTTTTCTTGGCGGCTTTCATCATCAGCTCCACTTCGTTGAATGTGCGGGCCATGGGTTTTTCTACAAACACGTGTTTACCCAGTCCCATCGCCATCATGGTAATGGGGAAGTGAGAATGATCGGGTACACCCACGGCAACGGCTTCTATCTGATTACCCATTTTATCGAACATGGTACGGAAATCCTGGAAACGCGGTACATCGGGAAACTGTTTCAGTACGGCCTGTGTATGGGGGGCGCCCATATCCACATCGCAAAAAGCGACGAACTCGGCCAGGCCGGTTTTGGCAAACGACATTACATCGGAACCACCCTGGTTACCTATGCCCACACAGGCCAGTTTTACTTTCTGCCCCACAGCAAAATTGCCGGCGGCTTTGGTGATGATGGAAGGAACAGAAGCAGCGGCAGACAGCACTGCGGCCTGCTTCAAAAACGAACGACGCGATTTTTGAGAGGGTTTCATGGTACAAGCAATTAGTTAGTGAAAAATAACCCTACTAATGTACCACAAAGCCCAAACGCTTCCCGCGCTCATTGACAAGAACTTACGAAAACGATGGCGGAGGATTGGGACTGTTTATTTTTTATTCGAATTGATCTGCGCTCCTGGCTATAGCACACGCGGGACTAAAGTCCCAAAGTGACTTTTAACAGGCATCACTACCCACGCCCTGAAGGGCATGGCAATGGAAGGGAGTGATTAAAAGCCCCAACACACAATCCCCAAGGGGCTTTAGCCCCGCTCTCTTCAAACCATTCTATCATCCTATCATTCATTCACTCATCCACTCATTCACTCAATCTCTCATTAAAATTTCTCTTACCTTTAAACACACCTATCTAACGCATATGAAATCCTCCAAACTAACTGCGCTCTCCCGGCGTAATTTCCTGCGTACTACAGCTACCGTGGTGGCTGGTTTCAGTATTGTTCCCCGGCATGTACTCGGCCGTGGATTCCTCGCCCCCAGCGATCAACTCACCAAAGGCATTATTGGTGTAGGTGGTATGGGCCGTGGGCACATACCCTATGCCGGCACCCGTGTAGTAGCCATCTGTGATGTTGACAAAAAACATCTTACAGAAGTAGCCGCTTCCATTGGTAACGGCGTAAAAACCTTTCACGACCACCGCGAACTGATTGCCTTACCCGAAGTGGATATCGTACATATAGCCACACCACCGCACTGGCATGGGATCATGGCCATTGATGCCGCCAAAGCGGGAAAAGATATCTGGTGCGAAAAACCCATGACCCGCACCATTGGCGAGGGCAAGCGCGTGGTAGAAGCGGTGCAGCAGTACAAACGCATGTTCCGCCTCAATACCTGGTTCCGCTTTGAGGATAATTTTTACGGGATGAATACGACCGTGCGACCCATTAAAAAACTGGTGGAATCCGGATTGCTGGGCTGGCCATTAACGGTAACCGTTAGCAAGACCACGGGCTTTGACTGGAAATTTTACTGGGTAGGTAAAACACAATTGGAAACACAGGCCGTTCCCGCAGAACTGGATTACGACCGCTGGCTGGGACCTGCACCGTATAAACCCTATAATGCCCACCGGGTACACGGCACTTTCCGCGGGTACTGGGATTATGATGGTGGCGGACTGGGCGATATGGGACAACACTATATAGATCCCATTCAATATTTTCTTGGGAAGGATGATACCAGTCCGGTACTGGTAGAGGTAGATGCCGAGCAGCAGCACCCCGATGCCTGTGGCACTTTCCGCAAGATCACGTTTACGTATGAGGATGGTTGTAAGATCATCCTGGATGGGGAAGCGAAGGATCCGAATGCGGCATATATAGAAGGACCCAAGGGTAAACTGTTTGCCGGTTTTAAATCTGATATCCCTAACCTGACGGAGAAACTGGCACTGCTGCCCGATCCGGAACCGCAGGTGACCAATTTCCTCGACTCGGTGAAATACCGAACACCGTTTGCGCTAAATGAATCGAATGGGTTCCGTTCCTGCACCATTATTAATATGGGTAAGATCGCTTTGCAGCTGGGTCGTTCGCTGCGCTTTGATCCGGTGAGCCAGACCTTCCTCAACGATGAAGAAGCCAACCGCATGATAGACCCGCCCATGCGCGGACCCTGGAGCATCTGATTGTAAACTGAATAAATGATTCACCCCTGCGGTGAAAAAATACTAACCGGCTATATGAAAAAAATATTCTCTACCCTTCTCCTGTTACTCACACTCACGCAGATATCTGCCCAACAGGAAGAAGTGCGCAATACCATTCAACCCTTTCCCTACCAGCAAACAGCAGCAGTCAGTGCCGCACTCAGCAGCATACAGCACTGGAGCAGCGATCACTGGAAACAGCTCTTCGTTTTACTCGATGATGATTCGCTGAAGCTGAAAGCCAGTTATGCATTGAGTGCGTACACCCATGCATCTGCCAAAGAAGCTACCCAGCAAAAACAAACGGCTGCCACTCTGGTAAAGGGGTTAGCTACTGTAAAAACCTATTATGCCAAAGAGCTCATCATCAAATACCTCGGTTTGCTGGGCGATGATGTGGCGGTAAAACCTTTAGCCAAACTGCTGTTGGATAATGATCAGTCGGATAATGCGGCGCGGGCACTGGCCACCATTCATTCGCCTGCGGCACTCAGTGCTTTGCAGAAGGCACTGGCCAAAGCCAACGAACCCAACCGTACGCATATAGCGGCAGTACTGGCTTTTGATAAAAATGTGTTGCCCTCTCTCAAAACTCTTTCAACGCAAGCGGCGGCCATAGCCAACCCGGTACAGCAATTATTGCAATTGCAGGAGCAGTTAGAAAAAGCGGGTAATCCGATTCAGCAAAAAAGGATCCTCAACCAGGTATCGCGCATTCCCGGTATCAGTTCTTTTGTACTGGCCAGTAACTGGCTGGGCAATGCTGATGTGGCTGGTACCGCCGCACGTGTGGTTACCCAACTGGCACTGAACGATAAAAACATCCGCGGACCACTGGTGCGCGAAGCGCTGCAGAAAGCATTGCCCCTGATCAAAGGGGAAGACAGTGTCCTGCTCGTAAAAAAATTAAGCGCACATCTCAAAGCCCTGCCTTACGACAATGGTTTTGTATCGCTCTTCAATGGCAAAGACCTGGGTGGCTGGAAAGCATTGGTGGGCAATCCCATCAGTCGCGCCAAACTATCGGCCGATTCGCTGGCGGCTGCACAGGCAGGTGCCAATGAAAAAACCAAGAACGACTGGATCGTACAAAATGGTTTGCTCGTATTCACCGGCCATGGCGATAACCTCTGCACCGAAAAAAAATATGGCGATATAGAACTGTTTGTTGACTGGAAGATCACCGAAAAAGGGGATGCGGGTATTTACCTGCGGGGTAGTCCACAGGTGCAGATCTGGGACACCAGTCGCCGCGGAGTAGGCGCACAGGTTGGTTCGGGTGGCTTGTATAATAACCAGAAAAATCCCAGTAAACCATTGGTAGTAGCCGATAATAAGATTGGTGAGTGGAACCGTTTTCATATCATCATGAAAGGAGAGCGGGTAACGGTGTACCTGAACGGGCAACTGGTAACAGACAATGTGGTGCTGGAAAATTACTGGGACCGCCAACTGCCCATTTTTGCCAAAGAGCAGCTGGAGCTGCAGGCGCATGGTACCTATGTAGCTTACCGCAATATTTTTCTGCGCGAGCTGCCTACAGCAACCACTACCTTTTTAACCGAAGAAGAAAAACAGCAGGGCTTCGCAGCTTTGTTTGATGGAAGCAACCTGGATCAGTGGACGGGCAATACCAATGGTTACCTGGTAGAGGAAGGTAATATAGTGGTGTATCCCGAACGTAGTGGCGGTAACCTGTATACCAAAGAAGAGTATGCTGATTTTATTTACCGTTTCGAGTTTCAGTTAACACCGGGCGCCAACAATGGCCTCGGCATCCGCGCTCCTTTGGAAGGCGATGCCGCCTATGTGGGTATGGAACTGCAGATCCTCGATAATGAAGCGGAGATCTATAAGAACCTGCAGCCCTATCAATACCATGGTTCTGTGTATGGTGTGATCCCCGCTAAAAGAGGTTTCCTGAAACCAACGGGTGAGTGGAACCAGGAAGAAGTGATCGTAAAAGGTTCAAAAGTAACCGTGATCCTGAACGGAGAAACCATTCTGGATGGTGATATCAAACAGGCATCTGCCAATGGCACGATGGATCATAAGGAACATCCGGGCTTACAAAGAACCAGTGGACATATCGGTTTTCTCGGGCATGGAGATGTGTTACGCTTCAGAAATATCCGGATAAAAAAAATATAGTAACTCTTTCCCCTCTTTTTCTCTTATCCACTCTTAGTGAACCCTTTCCCACAATCAGTGGTACTGATGATGAAGGAAGATGATTCACTAAGAGCTAAAGAGAGAAAGAGGGGGACTATCTCTATTACCGCGCCTTTGCGGCTTTGCGAGAATATTTGCACGCAAAGCCGCAAAGGCGCGGTTGTTTTTTGGGAAGAGGTTGGTATCTTTCTATTATCAATCTATCGTATGCAAACCGATTATTACCTGCCGCGTGTATTGGCCATCATCCGCATCATCACTGGTGTGCTTTTTATCTATCATGGTCACGAAGTATTGGTACCCGATCAGATGCAGGGTTATGCCAAATGGCTGGCTGATCTGCACTATCCTTTACCGGCACTGTTTGCCTATGCGGGTAAAACTGTGGAGTTACTGGGTGGTATTTCTTTGTTGCTTGGCCTGTGGGTACGTGTATTTGCATTGCCGCTCAGCCTCACTTTATTGCTGATCACTTTTACCATGGGGCATGGAAAAATTCTCACGGATGACCAGCATCCATTCATTTCGGCATTATTATGTGCCGTGTTCTTTTGTTTGGATACCGGTGTATGGAGTATAGATGCCTGGCGAAAAAAGCGGGAGCCGCTTACCTGATATCTTTTACACAGCGGAAGCCGAGATGGTTGGTCCCGGTTTTCCAATCGCCTTTACCGCGCGAGCCTACTACATAACGGGAACAATACTGATCGCTGCAAAGAAAAGAACCGCCTTTCTGTACTTTTTTAATGATACCCGGTTCTGCAGGGTCGAAACTATCTGCCGGACCTTTCGGATCAACAATCGCTCCTCCTTTTCTGACAAGGGTGGTATAATAATCGGCCCGGTACCAGTCTGAGCACCATTCCCAAACATTACCCGCCATATCATACAAACCATAACCGTTTTTGGGATATTGTTTTACGGGTGCCAGTCCATGATACCCATCCCTGCCCAGATCTTTGGAAGGAAAACTTCCCTGGAAAGTATTGGCCATATAACGATTACCGGGTGTGAACTGGTTTCCCCAGGTAAAAGTGTTTTCGGATAATCCGCCGCGGGCGGCAAATTCCCATTCGGCTTCGGTGGGCAATCTTTTACCGGCCCACCTGGCATAAGCCATCGCATCTTCCCAGGCAATATGTACCACGGGGTAGTTCTCTTTGCCTTTGATAGAACTGCCTTTTCCGAAGGGCTGGCGCCAGTTGGCATATTTGCGGTATTCCCACCATTGCAGGTAATTATCCAGCGGCACTTCATCAGCGGGCGGAGAAAATACAGCGGATCCCGGAACCAGCATGGATGGATCGGCCGTAGGAAATTCTGCGGCAGTGGGCGCAATTTCGGCCAGGGTTTTATAACCGGTGGCTTTTACAAATTTTTCAAATTCGGCATTGGTTACTTCGTGTTCATCCATCCAGAACGCTTTTACCTGAACGGTATGAACCGGTAAGGCATCGGAGGTGAGTCCGGGTACACTGCAAAGCGATTCATTGGCAGCCGGTGTGCCCATCCGGAACCTGCCACCAGGGATCTGAACCATTCCCGCAGGAGCGGCAGCGGCAGTTTTAACGGACCGTGGTGGTGGTGTTTTTTCAGGTGATGACTTGTCAAGAGTATACGCAGCTGTAGCTATCGCAAACAAAGCCAGTAGCGTGCTTTGAAAAACCATACGGGAGGGGATGAAATGCAACATTATTAAAGATAAGTAAGAAGCCTGATGCATCCTGACGGGATCGGGTTCATTCTGGGGGTGGTTTTTTGTTTTTATTTTATGGCTGGTTATCCGGCTGGACCTGCGGCCTAAGGACTAAACCTACAGTATGCTATTGTTCCCGAAACCTTGATATTTGAAAAGAGAAGGGTGCACAGATTAGATCTATGCACCCTTCTTTCTCAGACTTATACAGCCCGTATCACTATTTTTTCTCTACCGCTGTTTTCAGGAAAGCGGCCCGCACCGGAGAGGGGGCAGCTGTTCCTTTGATACCCTGCCATAAGATTTCATTAAATACCAGATCAGGTACAGCATCTTCCTTGCTCCAGTTATACTTAGCAGAAATATTGGCCAATTTGGTATTAGCCGGATTTCTGTCTTTCAGGTTAACATTGGATGGCAAATAGGTAAACGTATTGTAATCGGCCTGGCTGGTAAAAGAACGCCACATGGGTGTTGCAGCCGCATCATACTGTGACATAGGTGGTAACCCCAGAATCAGCTCCATCGTACGCAGCATACCGGAAGTAGTGTACATGGTATGATCTACATAGTTTCTTTTGACGTGAGGACCTATCACATAAGCAGGACTTCTATGGGCATCTACATGATCGGGGCCGTTTTGCGCATCATCTTCCAGAATAAATACAACACTTTCTTTCCATACCGGGCTTTTGCTTAAGTGATCGATCAGCATACCTACCGCCAGATCATTATCCGCTACATGTGCATAAGGTGTTGGTCTTCCGGCCTGCATACCTTCTGTATGGTCATTGCCCATACGGATGGAAGAAAAAGCGGGTAAGGCATTCAGCGCCACCAATGAATCAAAATCTTTTTTCCACTGATAAAAACGGGTGGTATCGGCAATGCTAAGTGTGTATGGAGCATATATGGCCGAGTGATTTTTCAGTACGTCCACCCTCGGTTTTTTCCCCTGATAGTCTGCAACAAATTCTCCATACGAGCGGAAGCTTACATTAAACCGTGCACACTGGTCCCAGATAAAACCATCCCGGTTATTACCGATCTTCAGTGTTCCGGATGTACCGTGTGTGCCGCCTCTCCCACCATAACTCGACTGCCAGTTCTTCTCTACATAATCAGTAGCGTATGCCCCCATGCTCCAGTTATGGCCATCGGCACTTACTTCTGCATCTACATAAAAATTATCTAGCAATACATACTCCTTTGCCAGTTTATGCTGGTTGGGCGTAATCTTTTCACCAAATAACAGCAGGCTGGTATCTCCATTACCTCCCTTAACATCGCTCAGCACCTGGTCAAAAGTTCTGTTTTCTTTAATGATATAGAACACATGTTTGATGGGCGATGGATCGCCCACTTTCCGGGGAACAGGATTTCCTGCTTCTCCCTCGGTTACCAGTTCTTTGGCTTTGCTATAAGGGGTGTTCTTATAAACAGCTTTTGTATATACAGCCAATTGTTCGGCAGTGGGTGTTTTAATGATGCTTAGCGTACCAAGAAACAAACCTCCGATATATTCTACATTGGCGGGTTTGGTGCTGTCGCCCTGGTGACTGATCACCACCTGTTTCTTATTAACCGGGTTGGGTCCGTGCGGGTTGGCATACGAGGTAAGTCCCTTTCCGTTGGTTACATAAATATTTCTGCCAAGCACTTTTACATTGGTGGGGAACCAACCAACCGGGATAAATCCTTTCGACTTGCTTTTTGATACAACTGATACATCAAATACGGCCAGACAGTTATTGTCTGCGTTAGCGATATACAATGTTTTCTCATCATCACTCAAAGCCACACCATTACTGGTTGAGCCACTGGGTGCGTCAGGATACAAAGCGGCATTCAATGTTTCTACCATTTTGTTTGTTCGGGTATCGATCACAGAAACCGAATTGTCGTTGGCGTTAGCTACATACAGGTAAATACCGTCTTTTGTAAGACACATTTCATTGGGATGATCACCTGCCGCAATTTCAGCGATCATTTTTCCTTCGCTGATGCCATACACCAATATTTTCCTATCGCCCCAGAGACTGATGTATACTTTTTGCCTGTCGGTAGACACTTTACAGGTATATGCTTCCGAACCAAGATCCACTTTATTGACCAGCGCTTTGCTTACGAGGTCAAACACATACAGGCTTTTGGCTTCTTTGGTAACTACAAACAGTTTGTTGTGTTCGGTTTCTTCTACGTCAAGACCAGCGGTGCCGATGGCATTGGGCCATGATTTGCCGAGAATAAAAGAATCTACCAGCTGTAGCTTTTGATTGTTGACTGCATAACGGATCACGCGGTTATCATGTCCGCCGGAAGCATAGAGAAACTGATCGTTTTTGCCAAAAGCAAGTCCATACCAGGATTTGGCGATTTCAATACTATCCAGTTTGATCCCTTTCTGAACATCGAATAATTCAATCGACTGTTTGCTTTGTCCGTTGCTGGTAACAGCGAGGTACCGGCGGTTGTTACTTACCACCAGGTTCAACGGCAGGTCTCCCAGCGGAACTTGCTTTCCAACCGGTGTAAGGTGCCAGCCGTTGGGCAGCAATACCCGCTTCTTGTCGAGCTCAGCGAGACTTTGCGAAAAAACACTGTTTGCAAAAAATACTGATACAAGCAGCAGGATTATTGGTTTGAGAGCTTTTATCATGTTGTAATTTTATATTTGAGAAAGTATCACAGTTATTGCCAGCCTGCATTCTGAACCAGTTTAGGATTCAGCAACAATTCTGTTGCCGGAATAGGATACAGGTATTTCTTATCATCAAAATTCTTAGGTGTATTATTCAACCAAAGCAGGTTACCCTTGCTTCCCTGTGATAATTTTGAGGTAACATTATCCAGCAGGAAATAGGTAACCCCCGGTACACGGGTAGCCGGTGTTTTATCTACAAATGCTACATCAAATTTACCATCTTCGTTAAGATCCAGTAATTTATCTTTTGCGGGAATGTAGATCCCATCGTATCCTTTCTCCAGCAATTTTCCGGCTTTCCAGCGCCTGAGGTCATCAAACCGGTTTCCTTCTGCGGCCAGTTCTACGGCACGCTCACGTCTGATCTCCAGTAAAGCTGCACTGGTAATAGCAGGGAATAACTTCGTCATATAAGGATCGGCAACCGCGGGCAGGGTTGTATTGGTAATGCCCGCCCGGCTGCGTAATGCACCAATGGTCTGGTTCCAGTCTGCCGCTGTTAATGCACCCATCTCCTCTTTTGCTTCTGCATAGTTCAGTAATACTTCCGCATAACGCATGATGGGAATAGAATTATAACTTTCTGTACGTGTATCAAAATACTTATCATCCATTGAAAATTTCTGGATCTGGTAACCGGAATAGGTTACTGTAAAATCCGGAGGCGCAGGCGTTCCATCGGTTCTTTTGTACGCACCAGCACGTATGGTACTCTGCAAACGTCTGTCTCTGTTTTTTACTTCGTCCTGAAACTGAAGGGTATCGTATCCGGCTTTATCGGTAAACCGGCTTCCGTCGATATTCAGGTAGGTGTTTACAAAGGTTTTTGCCAGACCCAGTCTTGCACCCAATGTGGCGCTGTTGAACCACCAGGCAGCATCGTGCCATTTTTTTAATGAGTTATTATATACAGAAGCCAGTAACACTTCATTGGAAACCGGGTTCTCACTGATAAACAGTGAACGGTAATCCTTATCAGGTGCGCCGGTATTCTGCAGTTTATACTGACCGCTGGCAATCAGCTTGGAAGCTGCATCAGCAGCCTGCTGGAACCATTGTGTGCTGGTAGGTGCGAAGCTGATCTCCGTATGGTATTTACGGAAAGTTCCCTCGAACAAACAGATCCGCGACTTATACGCCAATGCCACCCATTTGGTGATTTGTGTAGCTGAATTATCTTTGGTATCATAGATATTGTTACAGGCAAAATCCAGGTCGGCCAGAACAGAGTCCATTACCAGTGTTCTGGAATCCTGTGTTTTATACAGAGCCGAATCTTCTACACCCAGTGTTTTACCATACCAGGGTACATTACCAAACCTTTTCACCATCTCAAAGTAAAAACTGGCGCGGAAGAACCGGGCAATACCCGCATAGTGATTTCTTGCTTTTAACGGGATGGCCGGGTTATCATAACGCTCAAGGAAATAATTGATATTCCGGAGATTGGCCCATGTCCAGCCGGAAGATTGCTGACTCCCGAATACACCACCAATAAATTGAGGAACCGCGGTAGGCACTGTAATATCAGACATTACATCGCCCTTATAAATATCCGGACCGGTTGGCAAGCCCCTTACATAAAAAGAGTTAACATATAATTGAAGTGTATTCTCACTTCCAAAAGTCTGCTCGGGTGTTAATTTATCCAATGGCGATTTATCAAGGAATTTGGTGCAGGAAGCCAGTGCTATTGCTGCTACGAGGTATATAACTATCTTCTTCATATAAATTCGTTTGGGGTTCTTTAAAAAGTAATGTTGAAACCGAATGTGTAACTCTTCTGCATAGGATAAGAGAAGCCATCACCTCCACCTGCATTAATCTCGAGGTCTGATGCTTCGATCACTTCCGGATCGAAATTCTTCGTAACCTTATACATAGGAGAGAAAGTGAGCAGGTTTTGTCCGGTAAAATAGAAACGGATACTATTCACTTTTAAACGGCTGATCACGCTTTTGGGTAATGCGTATCCGATGGTCAGGTTTTTCAGTCGCAGGTAACTGGCATTCTGCAGATAGCGGGTTTGCTGTACGGCCAGTTCACGTGTACCGGATAACGCTGTATAACCACGGTATCTGGGGAAGTAGGCATCCTGGCTGGGATTGGCTTCTGTCCACCTGTTCAGGTTAAACGCCGGCAGAAAACTGTATGGACGATTACTCTGCCCCCAGAAATACGCTGCTTCTGTAGAAGGGTACCAGTCTCTTTTACCCACACCCTGGAAGAACACAGACAGGCTGATATTGTTCCATTCTACATTACCGGTAATACCATACGGTAACCGGATAGAAGTATTACCGATCACTTTCTGATCTCCGGGATCGGCCAGTGTGTTTTTACCCCTGTTTACCACACCGTCTCCATTCAGATCCCTGAACTTCAGATCACCAGGCAACAGTTTGTTGGCATTGGATACCACAAAATAACTCTGGTTGGCATGTTTGGTAATATCATCCTGCGAAGTAAAAAAGCCCATGGTTTCAAAACCCCAGATATCGCCGAGACGCTGTCCTTCATAATAGCTGGATAATAACTGTGTTGGATTATAAAACTTGGTGATGCGTGATTCATTATCAGCGAGCGTAAAGCGAACGCTATAGGTTAATGGTTTACCTGCCAGTTCTGCCTTGTCGTTCCAGGTAAGCGATAGTTCCCAACCTTTGGTTACCAGGTCGGCATAATTACCTCTCGGTACGGTTGCGCCAAATACGGAAGGCAGCGGCTGTCCGGTGGTAATCATACCAGTGGTATTACGCTGGTACCAGTCTCCGCTTAACACCAGTCTTGTGTTTAATACCTCTACATCAAGACCCATATCGAAAGTGGTGGATTTTTCCCAGGTAAGCCCGTTGGGGATAACACCCGGCATCTGTACATAATTAGGGAACACACCATTCATAATGGTAGTAGCTGTGGCCGAAGAAATGGTTTCTGCAAAAGCGTAAGGTGCAATATTTCCATTACCCAATGAACCATAAGAAGCACGCACTTTCAGGTTATCGAGCCAGCCCCTTGTTCTTTCCATGAATTTTTCTTCCGAGATTTTCCATCCGGCAGAAGCAGAAGGGAAGAAACCAAAACGCTGGTTGGTAGGAAATTTAGACGAGCCATCGTAACGGCCATTCATTTCAAACAGGTATCTGTTGTTGAAAGAATAGTTCATGCGGTAAAAGGCCCCTACGGTTGACCATTGGGTACCACCACCGGTTACACGATAGTTTAAGCCGGTAGCCAGGTTAAAATCGGGCAGGTTATCGATCAGTAAACCATCTCGTTGTACAAACTGGTTTTTAACCTGGTCATACTCGATGTTCACACCTCCCAGCAGTTTGAGAGCATGTTTACCAAAATTCTGGGTATAGTCTGCATAAACGTTACCAACATAGTATTGTTGTTTTACATCACTGTTGGAAAGATAGTTGAGGCCCGATGTAATCAGTTCTCCCGGTTTAATGCTGTAGGGTGTGGTGAAGAATTTACGTGTTTCACCGGTAGTAGTATAGAGGTAAGAAAAATCACCTTTCAGGTTCAGTTTGTTTTTGATGATGGATGCATTAAAACCAAGTGTATTACGCAGGAAGTTCTGCGAAGCGATCGATTTGCTTTTTCCATAATAAAAATCACCCACCGAATAGGCTCCTACAATGGTCATGGTACCATCAGGGTTCAGCATAGGCGATACCGGGAAAGCAGTTACCGCCATCAAACGCCAGATCGCGTTTACACCTCCTACCGAAGTAAGCGGATAAGAATAACTATAGGTAGAATAATCAGTATTGGTATTTACGGTAAGCCAGTCGGTTACCTTGATACTTCCTTTAAAACGGAGATTATAGCGGTTGAACTTATCGGTGTTATACCGGAAAATACCATCCTGGAAATAATACCTTCCTGAAAGGGAGAAGTTGACTTTTTCACTGCCACCTGACACACTGAGAGAGTGCTCTGTGGTACCATTGTTATCCTTGTAGAGTTCCTTGAACCAGTCTGTATTGGCGAAATATTGGTACTTACCTGTGAGCGGGTCAATAGTTGTTTGCGGCAGGTTTGGATTTTCACTGTGTGCCTTCAATGAATCGAGATAGGCCAACGAAAAACCAAGTTGCGAGTTGATAGTTTGCGGGTGCGAGAGATAATCGTTCCATGAATAAAAGGATTCATCAAAATTCTTTGCCCATACATAAGAATCTGATACCAGATCAGGTGTGGCGGTACGCTGGTTGATGGCATAATTAGCACTGTAGCTTACCTGGATCTTATCACGCTTGGGCGATTTGGTAGTGATCAGAATCACACCAAAAGCTCCTCTTGCACCATAGATAGCTGCAGATGATGCATCTTTCAGTACAGATACGCTTTCTATATCATTCGGGTTCAGGGTAGCCGGATCACCCGGTACTCCGTCAATCAGCACAAGCGCACTTCCACCAGAGCCGATAGACGTGGTACCACGCACATTATACGTAGCCGTACGTGTGGGTTTACCATCCACGATTTTAATATTCAGGTTGGGAATAGCACCTTGTAAGCTCCGGGTAATATTGGCGTTGGGCCTGTCTTCAAAATATTCGTTACCCACCTGGTCAACCGCCCCGGTCAGGTTCACTTTTTTCTGTGTACCATATCCTACCACTACCACTTCGTTCAGATCATTCTGAGAAGCAGACAAAGCAATAGATACCTGCGTGGTTTCGCCGGATCTTACCTGTATCGTTTGCTTCAGCGTTTTATAATTAATGAAACTGATGCTGACAGTATAATTACCTGGTGCAAGAGACATATTGAATTTTCCATCGTTATCGGCAACAATTACCTTACCTGATTTTTCAATCACCAGGTTGGCGCCGGCAAGTGGCGCTCCGTTTTGATCTTTAACTACTCCTGAAATTTTTCCATCTGCAAAACGTGCTGATGCTGTTAACTTGTCTGCAGCAGATAAAGGGATTACCTGTATTGTACAAATGATTGCGATCAATACAGTGCATACGGATCTGAATGACCCATTGAGGGAAAGAGGCTTCTTCATAATGCTAATTAGTTTCTTAAGTGAGGGTGTGTGAATATTACTTTCACATTTCGGCTGCAAGGTAATTGGCAACCTTTTATTTCACCGACTGCTGGAAAGAACAAATTGTTATGTTAACATTAACAACTTTTCTTTTTTAAACAGGATGTCCATTTCTTTTCACCACTGTTTCTCATTTCGTATTACCGCAGAAGTATTGATCAATTTTGTAGCTCATATCCGACATACTACCACATATAGATTGTAGCCCTTCTCCTTATTATCATAAAGCACTTTAAAAAAATACTATTTGTTGATCGGAAAAAGAATGGGTGTAACTAAGCTCTGCATGTGGATGAAGCCAATGATTTTGTGGATGACTGGTTATAGGCTGTGCATACTAACATTGGCATAACATTGTCATAACAATTTGGTAACTTATATGTGTATAGACAAAATCAAAAAAGATGTTTGATCCATCTGTATTATAATGTGTATTTATAAATGATATTCCCCTTCACCATGGTCATAAGAATACAGATCCGTTCATCAAAGATCAGCACATCAGCATCTTTCCCATTCCGTATTGATCCTTTACTATCCTGAATACCCATGATCCTTGCGGGCGTTTCTGTGATCATGCGGATCGTATCAGTTAAAGAGATTCCCGCTATATCAATCATCGTTCTTACCAATCTATCTGCTGTAGCCACGCTGCCTGCAAACGCGGTTCTGTCTGGTAGTTTGGCCACTCCATCTTCCACAATTACTTTTAACCCGTTTTGTAAACTACCCAATACAGATTCGCCCTCCGGCATTCCGGCGGCGCGCATGGCATCTGTGATCAGTGCGGTATGTTCCGTGCCTTTGATCTTGTACACCAATTGTAACAATGGCGCCGGTAAGTGTACCCCATCAGCAATGATCTCTACATCCATCTCATCCAGCAGGTAAGCGGCTTCTATCACACCGGCATAACGAAACGCATTTCTGCGTGTTACACCCGACATGGCCGAATAAAAATGGGTGGCCAGGCTATACCCGTTGCGAAACCCTTCCACCGCTTCTTCGTAAACGGCATCGGTATGTGCCATGGCCAACAGTACGTTTTTAGAACATACATATTTACCAAATTCGATCGCTCCCTTTAATTCAGGTGCGGCACTCCAGCGTTTAATACAGGAATAGTTTTCCAGGATCTCCCTGTATTCTGCTGGATCCGGATCGCGGATATATTTCGGATCCTGTGCTCCCCGCTGGCTCATGGCAAAATAAGGACCCTCCAGGTGCATGCCCATAAAAGCAGCGCCCTGTGTATTGATTTTGTTTGCCTGTTCATACGCATCCAGCGTTACTAACAGGTCTTCTTTTTCGCTGGTGAGGGTGGTGGGTAACATGGCCGTGGTTCCATGTTTGGCATGTATCGCCGCTATCTGCAGAAAAGCTTCTACTGTACCATCCATAAAATCATATCCGCCACCACCATGTATATGTATATCGATAAAACCGGGTGAGATATATTGTCCTTTTGCATCAATCGAAGTGGCATCGGCAAAATCTACGTCTCCTTCTTCTACACCAACGATCTTTCCATCGGCAACCAGTACCGTTCCCTGCGGAAGAATCTTTCCGGGAACGATTACTTTACCATTATATATTTTGATCCGTTCATTCATATCTACGTATTAAAATCTCCATCGCCTGATGCGGTGACCGTATACCGCATAAAACACAAGGTAGAGATAACAGGGCAGAAGCACCCAGTAAGCAGTGCGTACATCATATTTATCAGCGAAGTACCCATAAAACAAAGGCAGAATGGCATTTCCGCAAAGTCCCATGATCATTACCGAAGCGCCTCGTTTGGTAAACTTACCCAGCTCATCCAGTGCCAGCGGCCAGATACCGGCCCATACCAATGAATTGGCCAGGCCCAGCAACACCACAAACCAGATAGAGATATCAGTGGTATGTCCGAGAAAATGAATCTGTCCCTTGGTAAAAACGATCAGCAGTGTTAACACCGTCCCCAGTAATGTGCAGAAACGCAGCGCGTTTACCTGGCTAAAGAACCTCGGGATACAAATGATCCCCAGTATATACCCACAGATCGTTGCTGCCAGTGTATACGATGGAAAAGTTCTCGCTTCCATCAAAGGGATCTGCATCGAATTGGCATAACCAATAATGGTATCAATCGCAATAACCTGTGTACCTACATGCAGAAAAATACCAATGGCCCCCAACACCAAATGTGGAAACTGAAGAATACTATTTTTGCCCATGTTGGCCGCCGCCAGTTCTTCCGTTTCGTGTTCCGTATCGATCTCGGGCAGCGGAGAAAAGCGAACCAGGAAGCCGAGCAACACCAATACGGTTCCTACACAGAGATAAGGAACAATTACCCGCCGCACCAATTCATCCAGCGCTTTTGCTTTTTCTTCCACGCCCATGCTGCCCAATTGTGTAAACAGATCCGTATCGGTGGCTTTTAAGATCACGGCTGCAAATACCAGTGGCGCCAATATTCCGGCACCCTTGTTAAAAATGCCCATGATACTGATCCGCTGCGCCGCACTTTCTTTCGGACCCAATACCGTGATATACGGATTGGCGGCCGTTTGCAAAATGGCCAGTCCGGCGCCGATGGTGAACAAGCCGATCAGAAAGATCTCGTACGTTCTGCTAAGCGCGGCAGGCACAAAAATAAATGCACCCAAAGCCATGATCCAGAAACCCGTCATCATCCCTTTTTTAAACCCTGTTTTTTGTAAGAGATAAGATGCCGGTACCGACATGATAAAATAGGAAATATAAAAGGCGAACGTAACCAGGTAAGCTTTGAAATGCGACAACTCGCAGGCGATCTTGAAATAGGGGATCAGGATCGCATTTACCCAGGATACAAATCCAAAAATGAAAAACAGGATCCCGATGATAAAAATAGAAACCTGTGTTTGTTTTTTAGACAAGGAACTTACCTGCACAACCGCTTTCGAATCACGCATACTTGAATCTTTTTCGTTAAGATGAATACTGCTTTTCTTCCCGCGCCTTCGCGCCTTTGCATGAAAAAAATACGCAGCTTATTTAACTGACCTGCGGTTTGGTTAATAAGGATGCCGCTTCCTTATCCAGATAGATACTGCAGTTACTATGTGTTCTTAAAATACTGGCAGGATGCAGGTTACTGACAGGTTCTTCCAGGCAATTCTTTACTGCTTCCGCTTTGCGGCTATCGGGAACAGAACAGATGATCTGTTTGGCTTTCATGATCTGGCGGATAGACATACTGATAGCTTGCTTCGGTACCGCATCCATACTTTCGAACCAACCTTCGTTGAACTGTTGTTTGCGGCAGGCTTCATCCAACGCTACGATAATATAAGGCTCACGTGTATCAAAATCTGCCGGCGGATCATTGAAGGCGAGATGACCATTTTCACCGATTCCTACCAGTGCCAGGTCTATCCGGTGTCGGCTTATCAGCGAGGCCAGGCGTTTGCATTCTGCCACCGGATCATTTTCACCATCGATCAGGTAAGCTGCTTTCAATGGAGGCACCTGGTCAATAAATCTTTCTTTCAGGTATTTCCGGAAACTGGCTTTGGCAGTGATGGGTAAGCCGATGTATTCATCTAAATGAAACATCGTAACCTTGCTCCAGTCGATACCCGGTTCGGCTACCAGCCGGTTCAATGTGGCAAACTGGCTCGTGCCGGTAGCTACAATGATCTGGGCCCTTCCTTTTTCTGCGATCGCTTTTTTGATGGTGATGGCCGCCGCTTCCCCCGCCGCACTACCCAGCGCAACAGGATCTTCGGTATGGTAAACTTTTAGCACTCTGGTTACATTCATACCCGTAAAAATGTCTTTTTCTGATAGAGAATATATAGGAAGATCCATTTTATGAGGATCATACACAAACTCAGCATCACCCCGTTATAGGGATCGCCTACCCATTCGATCAGCCATTGAAAAAATCCGTTGGTGGTATATTTCCAGTTGATGAATTTACCCAAGATATAGATCAGGATCGAGTTCATCCCGATCACTTTAAAAAAGAAAGCCCATTGTTGATAACCCAACACATCAATGATATAATAGAACAAAGCCATCAGCAATAAACTCAGTCCCGTAGTATGCATCACAAAAGAACTGGACCACATATTTTTATTGATGGGAAAATCAAGGTTCCATACCTGCGCGATCACTAAAGAAATGACTCCCGCCACCGCCATTACCACAGCTTTTTTCTGTTTCGAAATATCGGTTCTCTTTAAATAGATACCAGTAACAATGCCCGCCAAAGCCGTACTTACCGCAGGTATATTATTAAAGAACCCCACCGTATCATGAATACCCAGGGAAAGTTTTCCGGGCAGTACGCTCCGGTCTACATACGAAGCAAAATTCCCTTCCATCGTCAGATCACCCGCCGGAAAACCGGGTGCCGATGTGAATTTCAATATCAGCCAGTAAGCGATCAGCAAACCTGCAAACCAGATGATCTGCATTTTTTCTTTGGCATAGATATAAATGATATTGGCCAGCATATACGCGATCCCGATCCTTCCGAGCACGCTGGAGAAACGGATATCGGCCAGCGGACGTAATTGCAACCCATTATTATATACCAGTCCCAGTAACACCAGGATCAATCCCCGTTTTACCACCCGCAGCATGACCTGTTGTTTGGTTTTGCCCTCCGATAAAGAACGACCAATGGAATAGGGTGTAGACACCCCTGCCAGAAAAAGGAACAAAGGGAAGATCAGGTCATACACATGAAACCCATCCCAGGAAGGATGTGTAAACTGCGTAGACAAAGATTGCCAGAAAGGCGTGCCCATGGCTTTGCCCATCTGGTGAAAAAACTCATCGGCCCCGATGATCCAGAACATATCAAAGCCACGCAGTGCATCTAATGAGTACAAGCGCTGACTGAGGAGTTTTTCGTTTGTTTCGATACCGGGCATGTTAGGTTGTTTTCGTTCTGTATTCTTTGTTTTACGTTCTCAGTGCTTCTGTTCCTTGTTCGTCTGTTCGTCTGTTCATCTGTTCTTCTACACCTTCGGCTCCCACCCCTTCTCATACTCCCTGCTCCAGTATTTCATGGCCGCCGAATCATTCAGAATATGTCCGTTACTGGGATCGGTATGCAATGTGCGGCCGGTACGTTGCGCGATATTACCTAACTGAACCAGCAGTGTACTCTGGTGTCCGCCTACGATATCTGAGTTTAACGGTGTGCCTTTTTTGATGGCGTTAAAGAAGTTCTGGATATGATAAGCATCCAGCTCCTGTGCCGGATCGGCCACATTTCGCGCATCTATGTTCTGTGTATTCTTCACTTCTTTTACCAGTTTGTTTTTCAGGTCATAGATCTTATAAGAATTGCCGCTTTCGATCACCATCGATCCGTTCTCTCCATAAAAAACAACGCCAACACTGCTGCCCTCTACATTTTTTCCGTTACAGCTGCGGCCTTCCCAGCTGATCATTCCCTTATCGCCAAAAGACAGGTTGATCACCTGTGTATCGGGTGTTTCCCAATCGTCCTGGTAACGGTAGCGGCCTCCGGTAGAACTTACACTGGTAGGATACGTAACGCCCAGTCCCCAGCGGGCCAGGTCTACCATATGGGTACCGTTATTCAGGGCTTCACCCGTTCCCCAATGCCAGAACCAATGCCAGTTATAATGGATCAGGTTATCGCGGTAAGCCCTGCGTGGTGCCGGGCCCTGCCAGAGATCATAGTTTAACCAATCCGGTACAGCGGTTTCTTTGCCAATACCGATCGAGGGTCGGTTATTGGTATACCATGTTTTAGCATAGTACGGTTTACCGATCACACCCCCATGTAACTCTGCAATGGCCGCGCTTACATTGGGCCAGGAGCGGCGCTGGTTTCCCATCTGCAACACCCGCTTGTGTTTGGTGGCCGCTTTTACCAATAATTCTCCTTCGTTCGGATTATGACTACAGGGTTTTTCGAGATATACATCCTTACCCGCAGAACAGGCCAGTATCGCGGCCGGCGCATGCCAGTGATCGGGTGCCGTTACGATCAGTACATCCAGGTTTTTATCTTCCAGCGCTTTTCTGAAGTCGGGTGTATCCATCGGCCGCTTCTGCTGTATCTTTTCAATGGCCGTGATACAGGTGGTAGTAGCCCTACTGTCTACATCACACACATGCAACACTTCACAGTTAGGCTGCGAAGCAAAATTCTTACCTACAGCCAGTCCTCTACTGTTCACGCCCATACAGGCCACGGTAATTTTATCGTTGGCGCCGATAATATTGCGGTAGCTGCCGGCGCTAAACCCCTGCAACACCCCCCCAAACGAAAAAGCCACCGTACCCATGGACGTTTTTTTAATAAAATCTCTGCGGGAATTATTCATGGTATTTTTTTTTATTGAAACAGGTTTTATCGTGAGACGTGAATCGTCAGTCGTCAGTATTGAGAAAAACATTCACTCATTCTATCATACTATCATTCTATCATTGTCACCCTTCTTACGAAATTTTTGCTGCTTTTCTGAACACATCCGCCAACACCACACCCTTCCCCCCATTACGTTTACTCTCATCTGCCGCTTCCATGAACGTGTATATTTCTAAGGTCTCTTCGGCGCTCACAGGAGGGATGCCTGATTTGAAAAAAGCAATGATCTGGTCCAGCAGGTTGTCATAGCCTTTGAAGGGCCCGAGGGTGAGATTACCTTTTTCTCCATAGGCCGTTCCGCCATATTCGTGTTTACCGGTTCGCGTTCCGCGGAAGGTTCCGGTGCGGCCATCGGCCCAGGTACCCACTACAATATCGGTATCGGCGGTGTGGATGCGTACCAGTTCCTTGCAACCTTTACCCATCACCGTATACAGGATCTCAACTCCATGTATGCCATACCAGAACAGATCGGGGTGCGTTTTCTCCAGTGTTGCCGGACTGAATGTATCCGCCCCCAACACTTTGCCTATTTTCCCGTTGGCCACTTCCTGCGCAGTTTCCATATAACGGAGAGAGGAAGAAGAGAAAATGGGGACCTTGTATTTTTTAGCCGCTTCATAGATAGCAATGGCATCGCTGAGCGAGCCGGCTACCGGTTTGTCAACAAACAGTGGTTTACCTGCTTTGATCACCTGCAGGGCCTGTGCCAGGTGCGGACGGCCATCATTGGTTTCAAGCAGGATATAATCCGATTTTGCCAGCAGTTCTTCAATAGAAGCGCTTATCTCAATGCCCAGTTTCTTCACTTCTTCCGAATATCCGGGGATCCGTTTTACCGAAGACTCGATATCAGCACTCCCCTGCGGGTAAGCGGCCGAAATGGTAAATCCCTTATAGGCTGCCGATACGTTGGGACCATTCAATGCTTTCGCAAAAGCCATACTGTGCGATGTATCCAGTCCGATGATACCGATCCGTTTCGGTGCATCATCTGTAGCTGCCAAAGCAGGAGAAAAGCGGCCTAATAAACCAGCGCCAATGGCCGAGGTAGTGGCATAACGAATAAAACGACGACGGGGTAGTTTGTCATTCATAGCAATCGGGGGCGATTAATCAGGCAATAAAATACGAAGAAGCCGTTGAAATTGGAGCCAATCGGCGTAGAAAACAAACGCAAACGATTTCGTAACAATGTACTACGTGCTGTTGTCCGCACAGCATAGCGGGCAAATTTTGCCTTTGGGTGTAAGATTCCAGTAAGTTGACAACTGCCGTTGGCAGTACCTAAATTAAACCCGCCTGTCCCTGATTAATATCGTAAATTTATAAGGCAATAACAGCTGTTATGAGGCTTCCGCTGATCATACTGTTTACCTGCTCTTTTTCGTTCGCTTACCCGCAATCGGCAACCGAGATCATCAGAAAAGCCGATGAAAAAATGCGCGGCAAAACCTCACAGGGCGAGCTGATCATCCGAACCACCCGACCCAGCTGGAGCCGCGAAATGCGGATCAGATCCTGGATGAAAGCCAATGAATTTGCCTTGCTGCTGGTACAATCTCCTCCCAAAGACAAAGGCATCGTATACCTGAAACGCAAAAAAGAAGTGTGGAACTGGATGCCCATACTGGAGCGCATCATTAAACTACCCCCGTCTATGATGACCAATAGCTGGATGGGCACCGATTTTACCAACGATGACCTGGTAAAGGAATCTTCTGTGGTAGATGATTATCACCACCGCTTATTGGGCGATACGGTGCTGGATGGAAAAAGCTGTTACAAACTGGAACTGATACCCAAACCCAATACAGCCGTTGTATGGGGTAAGCTGCTGGTGGTGATCGATAAAAAAGATTTCCTGGAATTATACACGGAGTTCTTTGATGAGGAAGGCAAACTGACCAACACGATGAGGGGATCGGATATCAAAATGATGGATGGCCGACTGATCCCGACACGTATTGAAATGATACCTGCGGATAAAAAAGGACACAAAACGGAGATCATCTACCTCTCTGTACAGTTTAACCGGCAGATCGACGATAATTTTTTCTCTATTGAGCGGATAAAACAATTCAACTAAGATGTGGATCCTACAGCTGGCATGGAAAAATCTCTGGCGCAACCGCAACCGCACCGCTATCACCATGGCATCCATCTTTTTTGCCGTACTCTTATCTGTGCTTACCAGCAGTATTAAAACGGGGATCTTTGATAACCTCATCAAAAACGTAGTTAGTTTTTATTCGGGTTATATACAGATACACAAACAGGGCTATTGGGATGAGCAAATCCTCGACAATAGTTTTGAACAATCCGCCAGTCTCGAAAAAAAACTGTTGAACAACCCCCGCATTACCGGCATCGCCCCGCGGCTGGAATCTTTTGCACTGGCTTCGGCAGGTAACAATACCAAAGGCTGCCTGGTGGTGGGCATAGACCCGCAACAGGAAGACCAGATCACCCGGCTTTCTGCCAAACTGGTCGCCGGCCAATACCCGACAGCAACGGGCAACACCGTGCTCTTATCCGAAGGATTGTTACACAGATTACAACTACAGCTGCATGATACACTGGTATTGATCGGGCAGGGTTACCACGGCGCTACGGCTGCGGGTAAATATGTAATTGGGGGTATTGCCCGGTTCGGATCGCCCGATCTGAACGAGCGGCTTCTGTATATGCCGCTTGCCGCCGCACAAACCCTGTTCGAAGCGCCGGGTATTCTTACCTCCTATGTGCTTTCTATACGCGACCCCAGACTGGTGAATGCTATCAGTGTTTCATCGCAGCAACTGGTCGGTAACGGATACGAAGTGATGAGCTGGGAGCAGATGATGCCCGATATCAGGCAGCATATCAAAAGCGATAGCGCCAACATGGTAGTGATACAACTGATCCTTTACCTGCTGATCTCTTTCGGCATTTTTGGTACGTTGCTGATGATGATGGCAGAACGCCGGTTCGAGCTCGGCATGCTCGTAGCCATTGGTATGCGTAAAAGCAACCTGGCTTTACTATTACTCACCGAATCGATCATGACCGTACTCGCAGGTTGTTTGCTCGGTATGCTGGCCAGTATGCCCGTAGTGCTGTACCTGCAAAAACACCCGATCCGGATCACGGGTAATGCCGCCAAAGCCTATGAACGGTTCGGGTTTGAAGCCATTTTTCCAACATCAACAGATAGTAGTCATTTTATTAACCAGGGATTGATGGTATTATTGATCGGACTGGTATTGTCGTTATACCCTGTGTTCAAAGTATTGCGCTTAAACCCTGTTATCTCCATGAAAAAATAAACGTATTATCATGATCTTCAGAATTGCCTGGCGAAATATCTGGCGTAACAAAATACGCAGCCTCGTTATCATGCTTTCGGTAGCGATAGGGCTGTTTGCGGGTATTGCTGTACTGGCTTTGTACAAGGGTATGATGAACAGTCGTGTAAGAACGGTGATCTATGCAGAATCCGGCCATATCCAGATCCACCACAGGGAATTCAGAAAAGATTATGAAGCACAGTATACACTGGGCCTCCCGGCAAAAAGCCTGAACGATCTACGGAAGGACCCCGCGGTCAGGTTCATGGCCATCCGTACCATCACACAGGGGATGCTGGCCACCACCACCGGTAGTGCAGGTGTGCAGATCAATGGTATTGACAGGGCGATGGAAAACAAAGTATCCGGCCTCGCACAAAAGATCCGCGAAGGAAAAGAATTTGATCCCCACAAAAAGAACCAGGTACTCATCGGAAAAAAGCTGGCCGATAAAATGAAACTGAAACCCGGGGGCAAACTGATTCTTACGTTTACCGATGCAGATGACAATCTGATTTCTGCTGCATTCCGTGTAGCTGCCATTTACCAGTCGGAAAACACACCCATGGATGAAAGGAACGTGTATGTACAACAAACCGAACTGAACCAGCTGCTGAACCTTGGCACAGAAGCACACGAGATCGCCCTCATTCTGCAGCAGGATGCCATGACCCTGGCAACAGCCCGGCGGTTGCAGCAACAATACCCGGCGTTATTGGTAGAACCCTGGCAAAACCTCTCTCCCGAAACAGAGCTGATGATCGATACGGTTGATATCACCTCTTATATCATCATCGGCATTATCCTGTTTGCCCTGGCTTTTGGTATTGTGAACACCATGCTCATGGCCATCCTTGAACGCACACAGGAAATCGGGGTGATGATGGCACTCGGAATGAACCGGCTCCGTTTGTTTCTGCTGGTATTCCTGGAAACGGTTTTACTTACCCTGATCGGCACACCGCTGGGATTGGGTATTGCCTGGATCGTGACCACATATTACAACCGCCACGGACTGAACCTCGAAAACATGGGTAAAGAAATGATGGGCAGCTTCGGTTTCAGTACCCTGATCTATCCCGAATTTCCTGCAGAGAAACTGGTGGCTATTATGGGCATCGTGTTGTTTACGGCATTGGCATCCTGTATCTATCCTGCCATCAAAGCCCTGCAGTTACAACCGATAGAAGCGTTACGAAAATAAACATAGGATCACACAAAATCACAGACATGAGTACCGTAATTGACGCACATAATATTTCGAAGATCTATAACAAGGAGAATATACCTGTGTATGCCATCAACAATGTACACCTGCATATTAACCAAGGAGAGTTCACCGCACTGGTTGGACCCTCCGGCTCCGGCAAAACCACTTTGCTGAACCTGATCGGTGGATTAGACAGGCCCGACGAGGGAAGGATAGAGATCAATGGCATTGATATCACGGCCATGTCTGCCAACCAACTCATCGATTTCCGTTTACAGAATATTGGTTTTGTGTTTCAGTCTTTTAACCTGATACCCGTTCTAACCGCCAAAGAGAATGTAGCATTTATCATGCAGTTACAGGGTATGGATAAAAAAGTGAGGGAAGAACGTATCAACACCCTGTTCAAACAGATCGGTCTCGAAGATAAAATGGACAGCCGGCCCTCGCAGTTATCCGGGGGGCAGCAACAGCGTGTGGCCGTGGCCCGTGCACTGGCATCGAAGCCGCAGTTTGTACTGGCGGATGAACCCACGGCCAACCTCGATACCGCATCCGCATCCAACCTACTCGATATCATGGCCCTGCTGAACAGGGAAGAGAATATCACTTTCCTCTTTTCCACCCACGATGCCCGGGTGATCGAAAGGGCAAGACGCGTGATCACACTGGTGGATGGCCGCATCACTTCCGATACTGCAAAAGTGGATACCCATGAACACTAAATGGCTGATCCCTCTATGGCTTTGCTGCTGTTACCTGCCGGTTACGGCGCAGGACTCTTTAACAGCCACCCCCCGGAAAATCAGTTTTAATGGATATGTCAAAAACCTGGCTTCTTATTCGATCGATAAACTCAGTCACCAGCATACATTAGGCAACCTGGTTCATAACCGCTTCAACCTGAAATGGAAACCATCTACTTCCATCACAGTAGCCGCCGAACTACGTAACCGGTTATTCTGGGGCGACCAGGTAAACCACACCCCCGGTTTTGCCAGTCGGCTCCGTAACAGCAACGAAGCATGGAACCTGCAGAAAGCATGGATCAGCAACAACAACCTGGTATTGCACACCAATATAGAACGGTTGTTTCTAGCGCTGAAAAAAGAGAAATGGAGTGCGCGTATCGGCCGGCAACGCATTAACTGGGGCATGGCCACCGTTTGGAACCCCAACGATATTTACAATGCCTATAATTTTCTCGATATCGATTACGAAGAGCGCCCGGGATCTGATGCCATCAGCCTGCAACGCAACCTCACCGATTTTTCGCATATAGAATTTGTATACAGCAGCAGCGGTAACCAGCAACAGATTGCCGCTGCACGCTATTTCCTGAACAAATGGAATTATGATCTGCAGTTCATCTCCGGAATGTATCACGGTGCCGCCACACTGGGTGCGGGTTGGGCTGGGAGCATCAGGGAAACAGGATTCAAGGGTGAAATGCAATATTATTTCACCCATAAAGATTCCGCTGCGCAACTGAACCTGACGCTGGCACTGGACCATGCTTTTAAACAGGGCTGGTACCTTACCTTGGGCGGCCTTTACAACAGCCGGGGTCTCAACCGTAACCTCACCAACCTGGCAGAACTTAATCTCAGCCTCAGTTCCAAAAACCTGATGCCCGCACGTTTCAGCTGGTTACTGGCCGGCCGGAAAGAGATCAGTCCACTCAGCGCCGCCACATGTACGCTTGTGTACTCACCACAACTTAACCTGCTCATTCTCTCTCCGGGTATCAGCTATAATCTTTCCTCCGGGCTGGATGCAGATCTTATCTGGCAATCTTTTTTCCTGCAATACCAGGGCAGTTTCCAGGGCCTGCAGGATATTGGCTACCTGCGTCTCAAATGGAGCTTTGCCAGGTAAGGGTTAACAATGACACAGCGGTTACAAAAACAAACTGTGTAAGAATTAATTTTGCGCGGAACATGAGGCGTGAATCGTAAGTGGGCTGAGAATAAAAGATTCAACACTGACGTCTGACGATTCACGATTACCGTCCCCTAACCAAAAAATAAACATCATATGCAATCATTACAAAATAAAACCGCCCTGATCACCGGTGCCGGTAAAGGAATTGGACGTGCGGTAGCACTGGCTTTGGCGAACGAAGGTGTACATATCGGTTTGGTGGCCCGAACAGAGAAAGATTTGCAGGCAGTGGCTGCAGAAGTAACTGCGCTCGGCGTAAAAGCAGCGATGGCTGTGGCCGATGTCAGTGATATCAACTCAGTGAATGCAGCAGTGGCAAAGATCCGGCAGGGGCTGGGTGCGATAGATATCCTTATCAACAACGCCGGTACGGCCGCTTTCGGAAAATTCCTGGAATTAACGCCGGAACAGTGGGAGAACCAGGTGAAAGTGAATTTGTTTGGCGTATACTATGTTACCCGCGCCGTTTTGCCGGAGATGATCGAAAGGCAGACAGGCGATATCATCAACGTATCTTCTACCGCAGGTGTAAAAGGAGCGCCGGTTACCAGTGCCTATAGTGCCTCTAAATTCGGACTGATGGGATTGACCGATTCCCTGATGCAGGAAGTACGTAAACACAATATCCGTGTAACGGCGCTTACCCCCAGTACCGTGGTAACCGATCTCGCCAAAAACGCCAACCTGCTCAACAACAACGAAGACCGCGTAATGCATCCCGAAGATTTTGCAGAACTGATCGTGGCACAATTAAAACTGAACAGAAGGGTATTTGTGAAAGATGCCTCCATCTGGTCAACCAACCCGTAAACGCCTTTTTTGGTCGGGACGCTAAAGCGGCCTGAACAAAAAAAGGGTTAGCCACACAAAAATAAAAAAGCGATACCCTTTCGGGTACCGCCTACTCATCGTCATCCAGTTGCTTGCTATATATCCAGGAGGATTTATTTATTTACCATTCACAGCAGGGGTAGCTTGTTTGGCTACGGTACAGGCATAGTTGCCGGCCAGGTCTACTTTCAAATAAACAGTGTAGTAACCGGCTTTGACCACGGTAAAATCTGCTCCACCTGCCACAGGTACTTCGTAGCCGTCTTTTACTTCTTTACCCAGGGTAACCGCATCATTGTTATTGGCCCTGAAACGGAATGCACCCGCCTGCAGGTTCACACCCATCACATAGGCTTTGCTGGCCTCATCATAACTCATCACAGGATCTGTTCCCGTATTGCCTACTACCGCTGTTCCGTGGATACCCCAGTTGTTGATTTTGATATAACTCCAGCTATTCGTGTTGGTACTCGCTTTTACCAGGTATGTGCCCGCTCCGCCAAATACGGCCAGCACTCCGCCGCCAAAGCCAAACTTGTTGTTACCAATATGCGTGAACGTGTTGGTCTTTTCCCACTGGATGCCTTTTACAAACATGAACTGGGGATAGCTGTTGCCAAAACTTACATATCCCTCATACTCTCCATCATTGTTCACACTCACCAGCTGGGGGGCAGTTGCCAGGTCCCAGTTCTGGTAGTTGCCAGGCATTTTCATATAACGGGGGTAAGTATATTCCGTGTAGTGCAGGTAGGTAGTTATATTCAGGGCTACCGCATCGCTGTATACAGCAGTACTTTTACCATATACAGGATAGGCTTTTACTCTCAGCTCCACTTTACCGGTAGTACCGGCGGGGATCAGTTTGCACATTTTCTGGTTCAGGTCCTTTACCAGGAAACTTACCTGGCCGCCATCAGTAGTTCCCAGTTCTACAGGTGCCTCAAAATGAGTGCCTTCAGCAGCTGCTTCAATGGTATAGTCTCTCAGGTTATCGGTAGCAGTACGGTTCCAGCTGAAATTAATACCGGTTTTCTCTTCATTACCCTGGCACATTACCACTTGGGGGCCTGCAATCCTGAATCCGCCAATAAAAGCAGCACTCGTAGTTCCCATAGGCACTGCAGCCATGTTTACCGGTGTTTCTACCCCTTTCTGGCAAGCCGTGAACAGTAACAGCCCAGTTGCCAAAGTAAGCATCCTGGCTCCCAGCAATAGCATTTTTCCCGTTTTGGTAGTCAGCGTTTTCATGACTTCTCTTTTTTCAGCGGTAATTGTTTCGCTACAATTACAGTTCAAAGAGACGCACATTATACCCCCCGGGAAATAGACCGCATTGTGATAAATCGGTAGATACCTCCTGCTCAAAACAGTAACAGGTTCAATGCTGAATGAATAGTGGTTGGGAGCCGGTTATGGTAACAGTATCATGAGGTTATACGTAGCGCACCGGCAAAATATCTGTAGTAGAAAGTCTATGAAATGCTAGAAACCGTGTCGATTAGTTTTCAATTATTTGAAAATCAAATTGTTATACAAGTAACATCAACACTGATTTAATGATACAAGCTGCTCAGTTAAGAACAGGTTGTATCATTAAATCATCACAAAATGTTGTTTTGCTTATTGGCCCTTTCAGACATTTGGGATCGTTACCGTAAAAACAGCACCTTCTCCCGGCTTCGATGCTACTTCAATCTGTCCCTTTAAATCGTCGACAAGGTGTTTTACCAACGCCAATCCAAATCCATAACCCTGTTCGCCCTGCGTTCCGGTGGTAGAACTTACAGCGCCCTGTGTAAATAATTGTTCTACAGCCAGGGTGTCCAGTCCAACACCTGTATCGGTTACTTTGATCTGCAGGTTTTTGTCTACGCTGGCAACCACCAATCCCAGTTCAACGGTAACTGACCCATGTTGCGGAGTAAATTTAATGGCATTGGAAACGAGGTTACCGGTAATTTGTAACAACTTATTTTTCGAGAAAGGAATTGTTTCATTCTGATCAAGAAGTCTTACGGTAAAGCGGATGTCTTTGGGTATGGCTTGCGGTGTAAAGAGTTTTTCCAGTTTGTCTTTAAAAACCCGCAGGTTAAAAGTACCTGCCGCTGGTGTATCGGAATGTAGTTGTGTAGCAGTTGCATCCACCCTTTTATCGGTGCCCAGGATTTCGTTGGCCAGTTCCAGTAATGAACGCCCGCTTTTCTGAATGAGACCAATGAATTCCAATACCTGCTCCATTTTATTATCATTGCCCTGCTGACTGATGATCTGTGCAAGACTGACAATTCCTCCCAAAGGCCCACGGATATCATGCGCTACTTTTCGCTGCGTTTCTCCTGCCTCTTTTACTTTGCTGGAAAGATTCCTGATCACCTGGTAAGTGGTTAACCGGTTCACGATCTCATTGGCAATGATCTTCAGGAGTTCGATTTTCTCCGGGCTGATTTCCCTTCCTACCTGGTCCAGTACACACAAAGCGCCCAGGTTAAATCCATCTGCAGTTTGCAGGGGTACACCAAAGTAATATTTCAGCAAGGGCGGGCCGGTAACATAGAATTTATCCTTGAACCGCTCATCCATGCTGAGGTCTGTCACTTCCAGCTTTTCTTCTTTGGCAACGATGGTATACTGGCAAACAGAATCTGTGCGGGGCATCTGCTCCAGCTGCAGACCATAGTTTGAGACCGTCCACTGGGTAAAAGAATCAATGAGGTTAATCAAAGAAATGGAAGTGCCGGCTACTTTGGCCGCTAATTTAGTAAGATCCTGTAATGAGTCCTGTACTTCGGCATAATCAACATCAAGCGCCGAAAGTTTGAGTATACGTTCCATTTCATTAGCCGGAACAGGAGGTTTTAACTCGCTCATGGAATTGGATTGGGGGATTGGGGGTTGGGGATATTGGTTTGGCTACGACCGCTATCTACGGGATAAGGTCGTTTCGGGATCTGTATCAGATCAGTTTGTTATCGACGGCATAGCGGATGAGTTCCAGGTTATTATGGAAGCCCATTTTCTCGAAAATACGCGCGCGGAAAGTACTGACCGTATTGCTGCTAAGAACCAGTTCTTTGGCAATATCAGAGATAGAATGACCCGAAGCAAGCAGTTTGAATACTTCGAACTCCCTGTCAGAAAGACTTTCTACAGATTTGGCACTATCAATATGTTCAAAAGCATCTGCCAATGCATCTGCCACATCCGGGCTCAGGTATTTCCTGCCAGACATTACCTGGTTTACAGCTTTTACCAGCTCCAGGGTAGCTGCTCCTTTGGTGAGGTAGCCCATGGCCCCCGCCTTAATGGAGCGAACGGCATACTGATCGGGAGAGTGCATGCTTAGAATGATCACTGGTGTTTTAGGAGAATGTTCCTTGATCTTTTTAACAGCTTCCAGACCGGAATCGCCGGGAGGCATAGAGATATCGCAGATGATCACGTCCCATTTCTCTTTGTATACCAGGCGCATCAGGTCTACCGCATCAGATACATCAACAATCTCTGCCAACGGGTAAGCTTCTGTTAACAACATTTTTATACCCTCTCTAACAATAGTATGGTCATCTGCTATCAGTATTCTCATAAGTGCTTTATTTTAGGTATCATGGCAAGAACACGGATTCCCGGTCCTGGTTTACTGTCTATGGTTAATGTTCCTTTCAGGGAATGAGCTCTTTCTCTCAAGCCTACCAATCCTAATGTATTACGTTTTTCTGAAATTTCAAACCCTCCGCCATTATCCGTTATGGAAAGAATGATATTTTCCTCCTTTTCAGAAAGCCTTACCCGCACCTGATCTGCTCCTGAGTGCGTTGATACATTTACCAGCAGTTCCTGTGCTATCCTGAACAACGCGGTTTTTGCCTCAACAGACCGATCCTGCTCATCTATTCCTGACTCAAAGATACACTCTATACCGTTCTGATGTTGCAGCTCCCTGCAATGGGCCTCAAGCACCGCTGTCAGCCCAAAATGATCCAAAATGATCCAAAATACTTCCTGGTGGCCAGCCGATGAATATAGACCAGCATGATCTTCAGGATGCTGGTAGCATTACCCAGCCTGTTCTGGATGGCTTCTTCGCACCCGTTGAGGCAGATAAAGCGCCGGTTGGTATTCATCTTCAGGGCCATGGTCAATTGTCCCAGTTCCTCATGAACTTCCCTGGCGATCAGTTCCCGTTCATTTTCCCGGGCATTCTGCAGGTAATTGGACAAATTTTTCAACCCCTGGTTCTTCCCCTTCAGCAATTCCTCTTCCCGCTCCCTTTCCGTAATATCCCCTGAATCGATATCCAGTGTGTGAACCAGCCTTTTTCATTACTTACAGGTACTATGGAAATACTTAGCCAGAATTCTTCCTTGTTTTTCCTGTAATTCAGCAGCTCTACTTCTACCGGTTTCCACTGCAGCAAGGCCACTTTGATACGGTCCAGATACTTTCGGTTGGTACCGGGCCCTTGCAAGACCCTGGGCGTTGATCCGATTACTTCTTCCGGCTGATAACCGGTCATGCGGGTAAAGGCCTCATTTACATAAATAATCTGCGGCCCGGGTAAATGAATGGGTTCTGTGCTGGTAATGAGCGTACTATCTGCACTACGGGTGATCACCGACTCAAACAACTGTAAGAGGACCGATTGCTTTTTACTTTCGGTGATATCGCTGAGAAAAATGTTTATGCCACGGGCGGATGGAGACAACTGCATCAGTAACCAACACTCCTGCAAAGGCATATACCTTTCCAGTTCTGTTGACTTACCCATATCCATCACCAGTTGTAATGCCTCATAAAACGGGTCATTATCTGCCGGCAGGAAGAGTTAGGTAACAGGTTGACCTATCGATACACTGAAGCAAACCCGTTACCAGGCTGGAAAACAACATCACATAAACAGGAAGAGTAAATGAACCATCGGTATATAACCTGCTTAACAGGAAAAGTATGACCAGCTGCAGAATCAGCAATATTGCCCAAAAATCTTTCTTTCCGAAAATTTTTGTTATCCGGTTATTGTCAGCATCCGGTTGCATAGAGGAAGGTATATTACCAATCAGGAGAAGGACATGAAGTTCCTGAAAAAAGCCATTGGTTTAAATTATTTTATTGGCAATGGCATATTTGATCAGTTCCACATTGGAATGGAAACCCATTTTTTCAAATATCCTGCCCCGGAAAGTGCTGATGGTGTTGTGACTCAATGCCAACTCCCTGGCGATCTGGGTGGTGGTCATACCGGTGGCCAGCATCCGGAATACTTCTTTTTCCCGCTCGGATAACTTACTGATCAGCACACTTTTCTGCGTATGTTCGATAAAATCGGCCATCAGGTATACCACTTCCGGACTCAGGTATTTTTTGCCGGAAGCCACTGTATCAAGTGCTTTTACCAACTCAAGGGTAGCTACTCCTTTGGTGAGATAACCCGAAGCGCCGGATTTAATGGCCTGCAAAGCATATTGGGCCGGGGCGTGCATACTTAACACCAGGATAGGAATATCGGGCCTGGCTTTTTTGATCTGCTGGATAGCATCCAGTCCGGAAGCACCGGGCGGCATCGAAATATCCGTCACAATCACATCAAAGGATCCCTTTTTTGCATAACTGATCAGATCGTTCGCGTTGGCCACATCAACAATCGAGATCCCCGGATAAGACTCCGTTAGTACGTGCCGGATACCATCTCTCACAATCGCGTGATCATCTGCCAATAGTATCTTCATAACTACTTCGCTGTATTCTGTGTTATTTCTACCTGCACATTCATCCTGCTATCACCCGATCAAGCCAGTCATGTCAGGTGAAATAATACTGTAAAGGAAAGACGAAAGAAAAGCGTGGCAAATAGACGAGTTCGAAAATGGCTGTGGTAGACTTTGCCAGGGAGGGGTAGTTTATCGACTACATTTATACAAAAAAAAAGGGGGCATCTGCTGATGACCCCTGCTAAAGAACATATAAATCGCTTATTTCACTTTCATCAACTGTACTACTTTACGGCTGGTACCCTGTATCATTTCAGCGAAGTAAGTGCCGGTCTGGTAATTGGCTCCTAACTGTAAAGTACTGTTAGGTATTATTTTCGTTTTGGCATCCACTATCCTGCCGTTGGCATCCAATACGCGGATGTTCACTGGTGTTTGGTACTTGCTTTCAACTTTCAGTGTAAAGTAGGTAGTGGTCGGATTCGGCATCACAGTTACTTTCAATACTTCTTCAGTAGTGACCGTTTCTGACTGTTTTCCTTCGCTGGTTGTACTTTGTGTTACGGCTGTAGTCTTGTTGTTTGGAATCACAGTCAGGGCTGATGATCCGCAATCAAAGCTGCCCCAGATAACTGTATTGCCTTTACTTTCTACCATTTCTGCCACAAACAATCCGACCATATACACATCATCACTACAATCCGAGGCATTATGTGCCCTGTGATCACAGCCTTTATGACCATGGTGTTTGTGTTTACAATTACCGGAACTGTGTGCTTTATGATCACAATTATCATGATCATCGTTATCATCATCGGTAGCGGTGACACGTAATTTACCGTTCGGCATCAGGATATTAGCGATCACTTTGGTATCAGCACCTTTTACCGTGAATTTCTCTTCATCAGAACGCTGATCAGCCATATAGAATGTAACAGTATGGTAGTCCGGGTTTACAATTACCTGGCTTCCGATTTTCACCTTCCTGCTGATTCTAATACTGGTACCTGGTGCAAAACGAATATAACTGTAATAGCCATCTCTTGCACCATCTTCCACGATCAGGTTTTCAATGTTTAAAACACTGGCTTTGAACTGAACGCTGGCGCCTTCTTCCAGATCAATGGTTCCGAAAGTGTTTCCGTTCAGGATAACTGATGCGCCTTTACGGATAGATAGTGTTTTATAGTTACCACTTAATGTAACAGTGGCGTAGGAAGAAACGGTATAGTTAGGCAGGTACTTGGTACTGGCCGTATTCGTTTGCATACCCGGCAGGGTTACATTTGCGGTACCATATATTGCCTGGAAACTGCTGCCATTGCTATGGCCATTGTTGGCATACCAGTTACCCCAGCCCCAGCCATTTTCAGATCCACCATGTTTGTGAATCTTCGGCGCTTTTACGAATGCACCCTGGCCTGTGATATAAGTATATTTATCGATTTTGGCTTCTCCTTTTTCATCCATCACCCCTATACTACCTGCAACAACCTTATTGTATTTGCCTAAATCAACTTTTTTGTATGCCAGGATAGCATAGCTGCTTACCTGATCTTCTTTACGGAAGGTATACGTAGCTGCTAAGCTGGTACAACCATTGGCAGATACATATAATTTATAATCGCCTTCGTTGCTGGACAGACCCAGTGAGATCTGCTGAGAAGTAGCATACACGGTATTGTTGGAAGTTACCCATTTATAATTTGCATTAGCAGCGGAAGTAGAACCAGTAAGGGTTACTTTATTGCAGAACTCATCTGCCCCGCTGGCAGTTATGATGGCAACAGGTAACACGTTACAGATCGGGATACTGCTTACAGTAACCACCGTAGTTACTGCCGTTACACAACCAGACGCATTGGTTACGGCATAACTGATGGTAGCAGATCCAGCGGCAACACCAGTTACCAGGCCACTTGTATTTACCGTAGCATTGCTGCTGTTACTGCTCCAGACACCGCCTGCAGTAGTAGTTGAGAGTTGTGTGGTTGCACCAGCATTAACGGTGGTGTTACCGGTAATTGCCGTTACAACAGGATACGCATTAGCCGTAACGGTTATGCCCGAAGAAATTGCGGAACAACCTGTAGCGTTGGTTATCTCAACAGTATAGTTTCCGCTATTGGTAGCGGTATAAGTTTGCGTATTGATTCCTACTGCTACCCCATTTTTGAACCAGTTATAATTGGCAGCAGAAGAAGCTGTCAGAACAACAGAACTTCCTGTGCAGAAACTGGTAGCACCTGCTGCAGTAATAGTAGCAACAGGCAATGCTGCAACAGTAACAGCTACCGGATCAGAAGCTGCACCACAAATACCATTCGTAACAGCTACAGCATAGTTGCCCGAAGTTGTGGCAGTATAGTTAGCTGAACTGGCTCCGGAAATCGGCGTGCCGTTGTTGCTCCATTGGTAGGTGAACCCTGAACCAATGTTAGCAGACAGCAGCACTGAACCACCAGCACAGAATGCTGTAGCTCCCTGAGCCGATACAGTAGCCGCAGGTACTGCAGTTACGGTTACGTTTGTAGCAGCAGAAGTTGCGGAACAGCCATTGGCGTTCGTAACAACCACTGTATAGTTTCCGCTAACAGATGCGGTATAAGTTTGTGAAGTAACACCCAGCGCCACCCCATTGTTGTACCACTGGTAGGTACCGGCACCATTGGCGCTGAGTGCTACAGAACCTCCTGTACAGAAATCCGTAGCTGATCCGGCAGTGATACCTGCACTTGGAAAGGCATTTACAGTAACCGTAACGACTGCTGATGTAGTAGCACAAGAACCGTTGCTAACAGTAACACTATAATTACCTGTAGCAGTTGCCGTATAAGTACCGGCAGTAGCACCATTGATCGGTATGCCATTGTTGTTCCATTGATAAGTACCGGCTCCATTGGCAGTCAAAACTACTGAACCACCGGTACAGAAAGTAGTAGCACCCTGGGCGGTTACAGAAGCCACAGGGGTCGCCGTAACAGTAACGGGTATAGCAGCCGAAGTTGTGGAACAGCCATTGGCATTCGTAACAACCACTGTATAGTTCCCGCTAACAGATGCGGTATAAGTTTGTGAAGTAACACCCAGTGCCACCCCATTGTTGTACCACTGGTAGGTACCGGCACCATTGGCGCTGAGTACTACAGAACCTCCAGTACAGAAATCCGTAGCTGATCCGGCAGTAATACCTGCACTTGGAAAGGCATTTACAGTAACCGTAACGGCTGCTGATGTAGTAGCACAAGAACCGTTGCTAACAGTAACACTATAATTTCCTGCAGTAGCAGCTGTATAATTAGCGGTAGTTGCACCAACAACAGGCGAGCCGTTATTATTCCATTGATAAGTATATCCTGAACCGCTGTTGGCAGTCAGTACAACTAAGCCTCCAGCGCAGAAGGAAGTTGCTCCCTGGGCCGAAACAGAAGCAGTTGGCAGACTATTTACGGTAACAACCCTACTGGCTGTTGCACCACAGGCATTGGTATAAGTGATCGTAGCTGACCCGGCTGACAGGCCAGTAACAACACCCGCTGCATCAACAGTAGCCACCAGCGAATGATCAGTACTCCAGTTTCCTCCGGTGCTGGCAGTTGCCAGTGCAGTGGTAGATCCGGAACAGATAACGCTATTTCCGGTAATGGGAGCAACTGTTGTTGGCAACACATTCACCATAAAGGTAGCTGTACTGGTATTGTTACTGATATCAGAAGCGGTAATGGTAACCACCGTTTCTCCTATCGGGAATACAGATCCGGATGCATGACTATAGGTAATGGTCACCGGACCATCAGAATCATCTGTAGCAGTAGCTGCGTAAGTGGCAACGGCTCCGCAACTGGTAGTCTCTCCGTTTACAGTAATCCCTGCGGGAGCAGTAATGACCGGAGCAACGATATCTGCTACTACCACTTGCTGTGTTTGGGTAATCATGTTACCGTTCAGATCATTATAGGTCCAGACAATCTGGTAAGTACCCGGCTTGTTGAAAGTTAAGACCCCATCCGGCGTACCATTAATGATACCGCGGCAATTATCATTGGCTGTTGGGATAGTGGTAACAGTGGCCGGCGCTACCAGATTCAATACCGGTAAAGTTCCGATAGTGGGCACAGGTGCTGTCACATCCGGAATAACAGTTACAGTAAGTGGAGCAGAGACAATCACTTCCTGACCACTGGTTACTTTTACTGTATAGTTACCGGTTTGATTAGCCGTATAAGTCTGATTGGTTGCATTGGCGATCAGAACTGTGTTCTTGTACCACTGGTAAATTGCGCCTGCAGTAGCAGAAGATAAGTTTACAGAACCATTCGGACATATTTCAGTAGGACCGTCGGCAATGATCTGAGGCAGATCAGATACTTTGATCCTCGTACTGGCCGTAACAACACAATTTACATAGGAGTTGATAACTGTATATGTTCCTGACTGGTTAAGCTGTGCATTATTAATCACCTGGTTGGCACCGGGAGCAGTATAACCATTAGGTCCTTCCCATGTATCGGTACCATTACCGTTTACAGCAAACAGGTTCACGACACTTCCGATCTGGAAGATGGAACCATTAGCCGAGGCAGTTAACCCCGGAGGTGCAAAGTAATCACACATACCATATACTTTACCCTGTACCCAGTTAGAAGTGGATGAGGTTAACGCAAAATTGTTTAATGTTCCATGATTGCCATTTCCACTTGAGTCAGCCAGAATGTTGTATTCAGCATTACTCAGATTGATCAGGCCCTGATTAAAACGATAGTATGCGCTTAATCCTACCTGGGAAGATAATCCATTGTAATTTCCCGTGTAAGCACCATTCAATTCGCAAGACTGCATATTATTAATGATCTCACACTGAGACAGTGCCCTGTTCCAGATCCTCAGTTCATCTAATACACCTTTGAAGGATTCTGCCCTGCCGGGTTGATTACCGATTGTCAATGCTTCTCCATTACCGGTGTAAGTACCAGTAGTTTCTTTGGTGCCTACCAGTTGCCCGTTCAGGTATATCCGCATATAATAGCCATCATATGTAGCAGAGAGGTGATTCCATTGATTCAATGCATTTTGCGGGAACCTGGCCGAGATCGTCTCCCATTGTCCATCAATAGAGAGATCAAAAGAAAAAGTTGCCCAACCGTCGTTTGTTTTGGGAAACTTATAACCGGTGGAACCGAATCCACTTGATTTAGAAAGTACATGCTGTATAGTAGTTGTACCTCCGGTAGGATAAATCCAGGATTCAATGGTCAATGTGGGACTATTGAATGCAGGATTAGCGGGTATGGAAATATTATCATTAAAACCGTCCAGGTTTAAACCACTGGCAGCAGGAGCGACTGTAACAATCGTGCTAGCTGAAACGGAACAACCATTATTGGTAACTGTAACGGTATACATACCGGAAGCATTGATACCAGCGCCTTCGATTACAGGATTTTGCTCGGCTGAAGTAAATCCATTCGGACCGGTCCATACAAATGAGCCGGTACCTGTTGATAGTAACCTGATAGTTCCGCCTACCGGTACCGTCGCTTTTTCACTTGCAGCAGTTGCTACCGGTGGAATATATGGCCCACAGGTATTGCCGGTTGTAACAATACCTGCAGTCCAGTTGGAAAGCAGGCTGGGCTGCAAACCAAAATTATTAAGGGTACCATTGGCGGCATTGGAGCCCACATCCACTAATTGTGTTTCAAGCGGGTTGGCCAGGTTAAGCAGGCCCTGGTTATATTTATAATAGGCCACCAAACCGGATTCATTACCGCTCAACTCGCAATTCATCCTGGCAGAGATCTCGCACTGGGATAGTGCCCTGTTCCATACCCTGGTATCATCTATAGAACCACCAAAATGTTCGCTTGAATAACCAGGTTGTACACCAAGCGTAAGGGGATTGTTATTGGTAAGAATCGTTCCGGAAAAAGCAAATTGCCCTGCCTGAACCGCATCTATATAAATCCGCATCACATTGCCATCATAGGTAGCCGCAACGTGGTGCCATTGGTTACGCTTGTCTGCTCCATAATTTACACGAAGTGTTCTCCAGCCAAAACCATTCATGTATACCAGGAATTCTATGGTTGTCCAACCGGAAATGGTTCTGGGGAAGATATATCCATTATTACTGCTAGAAGAAGATTTACAAAGTATATCCTGCACACCCGTGGTTTTCGTAGCGTACATCCATGTTTCAATGGTGATGGCAGAACTTATGTTCAAAGCGGGTTGTACCGGAATAGTAACATTATCATTAATACCATCAAAATTCAACCCTGAAGCAGGCTGCGCAAGAACAGTACCGGTTGCAAAAACAAAACAAGCAAGGCCGAGCAGCCATACTTTTGTAACGGTTTTGAAGCGTAAATGAATTCTGTTGTAAAATTTCGGGCCCATAAGTCTTTTTATAGCGTATCCTGCTGATAGAACACCGGTTATTTATACCGGATTAAATTCTAAACTCCATGAAACCTATGCCAGCAAAGGCTTTTAGCTTCCAGGATGGGTTAGTTAGGATTAGATTTCGGGGCCCAGAACTTTCAGAATCTGCGCTTTCTGTTATAATCATCGAGGAAAACAACGGATTTCCTGTAAAGATTACACTACAAATATAAATAAAAACTCTATTTTTCAGCATAATTATAAAAAAAAAGAAAAAAAGATTTCCACAGGTCTGGAGGCAAGACCTATCTGTTTTGATCAGGGGAAAAAAGAAGAGAATAAGAAAAAGGTCCTTAAATAATACGTATATTATTGATTATCAAATAAAAAACCCGATTTTAGCGGGTTTTTTATTTGATTTTTGGGAGGTCCCGAGCGGATTCGAACCGCTGTGGAAGCTTTTGCAGAGCTCTGCCTAGCCACTCGGCCACAGGACCTTTTTTGTAGTTTTATTGTAGTAAAATAACTACAAATCGGCATTCGGGTATTGCTTCGTTAAAACAACGCTGCGAAAATAAAGCAATCAAAGGAATTTTAAAATTCTAAATCTGAAAAGCCGAAATTTGGCGGCTAATAATCATAGATATGAACCGAATTGCTGAAAGTGAACTTATTATCAATAACCGGGGGGCTGTTTATCACCTGGACCTGAGACCCGAAGAACTGGCCCCTACTATCCTAACCGTAGGAGATCCTGACCGGGTGGCAGCAGTGAGTAAGTATTTTGATTCGGTAGAGTACCGAAGCCAGCACCGCGAATTCATCACCCATACCGGCTATATCGGCAAAAAAAGACTCTCAGTAGTATCTACCGGTATCGGCCCCGACAATATTGATATTGTTTTCAACGAACTGGATGCGCTCGCCAATGTTGATTTTACCAGCAGAACGGTTAAACCCGCCCTCTCCTCTCTTACGATTATACGCGTAGGAACCTCTGGCGCTTTGCAGGCAGATATACCGGTGGATAGTTTTGTAGCCAGCAGTCACGGTCTGGGAATAGATAACCTACTCAACTTCTACAGGCGCGATAACCACGAGGAGGAAAAACAGATTCTGCAGGCATTTGGCGTTCATACCCATATGGATAATATCACAACCCCTTATATTGCCTCAGCAGGTGCGGGTATACAGAAACACTTTGTAGAAGGATTCCATCACGGCATTACGGTTACCTGTCCCGGGTTCTACGGCCCGCAGGGGCGGGTACTCCGCCTCGGATTAACCAACCCGGAACTGATAGACCAGCTAACCTCTTTCCGCTTCGGTAACTACCGGATCACTAATTTTGAAATGGAGACCAGTGCTATCTATGGATTGGGCAAACTGCTGGGGCACCAATGCCTGAGCCTGAGTGCCATTGTTGCCAACAGGGTGGAGAAAACTTTCAGCAAAGATGGTGGCGCTGCGGTGGAGCACCTGATACAGAAGACATTGGGGATTGTTTCGGGAATTTGATGGTTGATTGGTTTAAGGACTTTAGAAATGAACGAATTATAGATACCAATCAACGAATCAACCAGTAAACAAAAAACACTTACAACATGACATTGCAATTTTACAAATACCAGGGTACCGGCAATGATTTCGTGATCATTGATAATCGTTCGGGAGCACTTTCACTGAGTACCGAACAGATCGCATATATCTGTAACAGGCGTTTCGGGATAGGTGCAGACGGACTGATGCTGCTGGAAACAAAAGCCGGTTATGATTTTGCCATGGTATATTATAACGCAGATGGCCGCGAAGGAAGTATGTGTGGTAATGGTGGCCGTTGCCTTACCAGGTTTGCGTATGATATGGGAATCCACAAAACCAGTTTTGTATTTACCGCTGTAGACGGAGACCATGAAGCCACACTGGCTGAAAATGGTTGGATCAACCTGAAAATGAAAGATGTGGATGGCATCACCGACCACCACGGCGATTCTGTGCTGGATACCGGCTCGCCGCACTATGTAAAACCATGTGCCGATGTAATGAATACCGATGTATTTACAGAAGGGCGTGGGATCCGTTACAGCAAAGAATTTGCAGAGAAAGGTATCAATGTGAATTTTGTAGAGAATGATGAGCAAAAGATCGTGGTAAGAACCTATGAGCGGGGTGTGGAAGATGAGACCTTCAGTTGCGGAACCGGTGTTACCGCTTCTGCGCTCGTATTTGCGCATAACGAGAATGGATTTAACCGGATAGAAGTACAGACCAAGGGCGGACACCTGGCTGTGGAATTTGAAAAAACAGGAGAAGAGAGTTTCCGTAATATCTGGTTATGCGGTCCGGCGGTTTTTGTATTCAAAGGCGAGATCACCTTAGATACTTAACACAGAAAGCAGTGCCGTTAGCCGGATATACCCCATCTTTGCATTCCCAAACGCAATTGTTCCATGATCCAGTACTTTAAAAATATCAATGGCCAGACCCTCGAGATCGATAAACCGGATATGGGCGTATGGGTAAACCTGGTTCCGCCTTTTAAAGAAGAAGAATTCATTGAACTGAGCGAAGACCTGGAGATCCCCATCGAGTTCCTGCGCGATTCACTGGATATAGATGAAAGACCCCGTTATGAGATGGAAGACAATGTCCGTTTCGTAGTCATCAAAACACCAACTGAGAACAATTCCTTCAACGACAGTGACGCATTTTATATTACCATCCCGATCTGTATCATCTTAACGCATACCCAGATCGTTACTGTCAATTCCTTCGACAACGGCGCCATCAAGAAATTCCTGAACTCCTTTCAGAAAAGACATCCCGACAAGAAGAACATGATGATCCTGAAAGTATTTGAGAAAGTGGTGCAGAATTTCATGGAGTTCCTGAAAGAGATCAATCATCGCCGTAACCAGTACGAAAGCAGCTTGTACCATAGTAACAGCAACGAGGATTTGCTGAACCTGATGCGAATCCAGAAAAGCCTGGTATACTTTGTAACTGCCTTACGCAGCAATGAAATGCTGATGATGAAACTGGAGCGCACCAATTTCCTGGGATTGAATGAAGAAGAAAGGGAATTTCTGCAGGATCTGATCGTGGATACCAGTCAGGCCCTGGAGATGGCGAATATCTATACCAATATCCTGAGCAGCACCATGGATGCTTTTGCCAGCATCATCAGCAATAACCTGAACAGTGTGATGAAACGGCTGACATCCATCACCATCATCCTTTCCTTACCCATTCTCGTTACCAGTATTTATGGGATGAACGTGGATATTCCTTACCAGCATTCCAACCATGCCTTTTATATACCCGTAGGTATTTCCCTGATCGTTTCACTGGTGATCAGTTGGTACTTCATGAAGAAAAAATGGTTTTAAATGGCGCTCTTCAATGTTCGTGTATATGGATTACTGTTTGATGACAACAAACGTTTACTGGTAAGCGATGAATTCATCCGTGGCATGTACATTACCAAACTACCCGGAGGCGGACTGGAGATCGGCGAAGGTACCCGTGATTGCCTGAAGCGTGAGTTCCTGGAAGAGACCGGCATTGAAGTGGAAGTGCTGGACCATATCTATACCACCGATTTTTTTCAGATCTCCGCGTTCAACAACAAAGACCAGATCATTTCCATCTATTACAAGGTAAAAGCAGAACATCATATCCACATACCCACACAAACCGTCCCCTTCCAGTTCACCCCCGAACAAACAGCCGACCCCAACGGCGAAAGTGAAGTATTCCGCTGGATCGAATGGGACGCCCTAACCGCAGACGCCGTCACACTCCCGATTGACAAAGTGGTCATTAAATTATTGAAAGAAAGTCCCGGAATTATTACCGGAAGACAGCACTCATCGTTGTAATTAGAAATTAGAAATTAGAAATTAATAATTAGCAATTGCAGGAAACATCTCCCTCCGCCATTCTATCATTCTATCATTCACTCATTCACTCCTTCATTCATTCCCCCTCCCCATCGCTGCCTGTTTCATACTATGTGCGGTTTCTTTGCCGAGGTATTTGTCTATCTGCCTTTCGATCAGATAGATCAGGGGTGTTAACAGGATGGCCATGGTAAATTTGTAGAGATAGTTAACGAGGCAGATGGCCAGCACCAGTTGCCAGCTCCAGCCATTGCCGATTTTGAAGGCGATGAATAAAACAACGAAACTGTCTACCAGTTGCGAAATCAGAGTGGAGCCGGTGGCACGCAGCCAGATCCATTTTTCACCGGTTGCTTTTTTAATGCGGTGAAATACAGTTACATCCACGATCTGGCTTACGAGGAAGGCTGTCATACTGCCAAGAATGATCCACATACCCTGTCCGAAAATACCCCCAAAAGCATGCTGCATATTAGGGATCCCATTCTCCTGTCGGGAAGTGATCCAGAAATCTGCAGGCGGGATCTTCATGGCGAGGTAAAACATGATAAATGCATAAGCGATCAGGACCACAGCCGTATAACTGATCCGCCGAACGGCTCTGGGGCCATAATATTCATTCACAATATCTGTGATCACAAATTCGAGTGGCCATAACAATACGCCGCAGGTAAGGTTGAAAGCGAGCCCCGACTGGCCAAAAATGGTGAAATTGGAAGGATCCATACCGAAGAGCTTCTCCAGCGAAAAAATCTTTCCGCCAATACACTCAGCGATCAGGGCATTGGCCACAAAAAAAGCGGTAATTCCCAGGAACAGTTTGGTGGGTTTGTCTTTCAGGATATTGTGTATCATGCGGGAAGTATGAAATAAACAAAAATCTGCAGCAACAGGAATAGCAGGTTGGTAACGGCCAGCCAACCGGGAATGTTCTGATTTTTACCCAAAATCTTACGGGAAACAAACCAAACATTCACAGCCATATTGATAAAGGGTGCCAGGAACCAACCCAGCACAATGATCGTACTTTTGATACTGCCCGGCGGAATGATATCTGTGACCCGCTGCATCACCAGACAGAACAGGAATAGCGCATTGCAGATCAATGCCAGTCTTGCCAAAAATAAAAGCCCCTTCATTAAAAAATTTCGTTCAAAATACCATTAATTTGCTGCACTTAAGCCGGAAACAATGAAAAAAATTCAATGGAAAGATTTGTTGCCACATGTAATAGCTGTAGTGGTTTTTGTGGTGGTGGCACTGGTATACTGCAAACCCATCCTCCAGGGCAAAGAATTGCATCAATCGGATGTTTCTCTGTGGAAAGCTTCTGCCCAGAACTCCTTTGAATACAAGGAAAAACATGGCGTATTCCCCTTATGGACCAACGGCCAGTTCAGCGGTATGCCCGCCTTCCAGATTACCAGTGTGGGTACCAACCCGGTTTCTATCATATATGCTGCCAATGTATTAACGCTGAATCTGCCTAAGCCGGTCAGTTTCTTTTTCCTGGCCTGTGTTTGTTTTTATTTTCTTAGCCTGGTGCTACGCGTTAACCCTTATATTAGTTTGTTTGGTGCATTATCCTATGCTTACGCCACATATAACCCCATTATTATTGCAGAAGGGCATGACACCAAAATGCAAGCCATTGCGTATTTGCCTGCTTTTATCGGTTCATTACTTTTGTTATATCATAAAAAATATCTCTGGGGCACGACGCTTACAGCCTTGTTTACTGGATTACTGATCTCTGCCAATCACCTGCAGATTACATATTATGCTGCACTGATAGCTTTGATTATGAGTATCAGTTTTGGTATTCACTGGATCAGGGAAAAGAATTTCAAACAATTATTTGCCTCTGCCAGCCTAGTCATTTTTGCAGCCATGCTCGGTATCATGGTAAATGCGGTTACCTTATTCACTACCTACGAATATTCCAAAAGAACCATCCGCGGCGGCAGCCAGCTGGGTGATGAAAAATCCACCGTTACCAAAACCGGATTGAGTAAAGACTATGCACTCAGCTATAGCATGTACAAAACGGAACCTTTGGTAATGATGTTCCCCCGGGCTTATGGCGGCAGTAGCCATCAACTGGAAATGGCCGAAGATAAATCCAAAGCCATCGAAGCCTTGCAACAGATGCCACAGCAACTCGGGCAGCAAATCCAGGGATTCCTGCAGTTTTACTGGGGTGGTATTGACGGAGCCGGCGGCACCAAGGGCCCACCCTATCTCGGTGCCATCGTTTGTTTTCTTGCCATCCTCGGTTTTGTAATGCTGGATGGGAAACACAAATGGTGGATCCTTACTGCCTGTGTATTTACTTTCTTACTCAGCTCCGGAAAATACCTGGAAGGATTTAATACGATGGTGCTCAAGTACCTGCCTTTTTACGACAAGTTCCGGGCACCAAGCATGATCCTCGTGATCCCTACTTTGTTGTTGAGTATGATGTCTGTAATGTCGCTAAACCATATACTCAGCAGAGAGAACCGTGAATCTGTTTTCGAACATTATAAAAAAGGATTACTCGCTGTAGCCGCAGTATTTGTGGTGGCATTACTGGTGTATTTCACCGCAGATTTTACGAGTGAGCCGGACAGAATGCTGTTACAGAATATCAGCACCATCACCGATGCACAACAGAAAGCAGCTATAGAAACACCCATTCGTTCTTTCCTGAATGGTTTAAAAGAAGACAGGCAGAGCTTGTTCATGGGTGATCTGTTACGTTCATTTTTATTTATACTCGTAGCGGGTCTGGCCATCTTCCTGTTCCTGAAAAGAAAACTGAATGCACTGGCTGTTACACTGGTGGTGGGGTTGTTCGCCTTTATCGATGTAATGGCCATCGATACCAAATACCTGAACAGCGATAATTACCAGGAATCCACTGATTCGGAAGACAGGTTTAAACCTTCTGCTGTTGACCAGCAGATTGCCAAAGACACTGGTTATTACCGTGTACTGGATGTATCGCAAGGCATTCCAGCAGCCTTTAACGGAGGACCTTTAACTGCGTATTTCCATCACTCCATAGGCGGTTATCACCCGGCCAAACTGAGCATTTACCAGGATTTGATCGAAAAGCAACTCTACAATTTCCCCAATTGTTTGCCGGTACTGGATATGCTGAACACCAAATACATCATCACTTCCAGCCAACAGAATGGCCAGCAACTGATGGCCCAGGAAAATCCGGAAGCACTGGGTGCCGCCTGGTTTGTACAAACTATCGATACCAAAAAAGGTCCGGCAGAAGTGATGAAGGCCCTGAGCAATTTCAACCCCAAAGACACGGCTATCCTCGATGAAGCTGATAAGAAAAACCTGGTGGCCCATGCGGTAAAAGACAGTAGTGCCTATATCAAGCTATTATACAACAATAACGATCTTATCGAATACGAATCTTCTTCAAAGAATACCGAATTTGCCGTGTTCAGCGAGATCTATTACGATGCAGGCTGGGTAGCTACCATTGATGGTAAAGAAGCACCTATCGTGCGTACCAATTATGTGTTACGGGGATTACAGATCCCTGCCGGTAATCACCGGATCCAGTTCGAATTCAAGCCCGCTTCTTTTTACAATAGCAATCGTGCCGCTATCGGAGCCTCTGCCTTTATCTGGCTGATGCTGACCGGAGCGATCGTATTAACGCTGCGGAAACCCAAAGAAACCAATGCCTGATATGAGGCAGCCATCTGTACTGGGCATTGTTTCTTATAAAGTATTCCCTGCACAGATGGGCGGCCAGAAATGTGTGGTAGCTTTTTACCGGCACCTGGCCAGGTTAACAAAAGTGGTACTGGCGGTTCATAAAGACAATCCACCAGCAGCGGATGATTGGCAGCAGCCAGCTTTCCCCATCATGTACCACCATAAAAAAGGGCCGGCCAACCTGCTGAATCTTTTTCGCTTACGGAAGATCATTACGACACAGCAGATAGACCTTGTTTGTATCGAGCATTCCTATCTTGGCTGGCTGGGTATCCTGCTGCGCTGGCTCACGCGCAAACCTTTTGTGATCCGCTCACACAATATTGAAGCACACCGATTCAGGGATATGCAGAAACCCTGGTGGCTCCTTTACCAATGGTACGAAAAGCAGGTGCACCGGCGGGCAGATCTAAGTTTCTTTATTACGGAGGAGGACAGGCAATGGGCCATCCATCACTGGCAGTTGATAGAAGAAAAATGTACAGTCATCAGTTATGGCACGGATATCCCGGGTCCTTTGCCCGAAGCCGTAAGACTGCAGGCCAGGATCCGCTTGCTGAAAGAGAATAACCTGCCGGCAAACACCCGCCTGTTCCTGTTCAGCGGCACGCTGGATTACCTGCCCAATACCGATGCGCTGCGTATCATCATCAGTGAACTGTTACCCCTGATGCAGGCTACCCGCATACCTTTCCGCATTTTTATCTGCGGCAGTCATACCTCTTCCGCCTGGAAAGAAGTGTTACAGCATACACCCGGCATTATTTTCAAAGATTTTGTGCCCGATATCAACCTGTACCTGAATGGCAGCGATTGTTTCCTGAATCCCGTTACCCTGGGCAGTGGTATCAAGATCAAACTGGTGGATGCCCTGGCGCAGGACCTGGCGGCTGTTTCTACCCGCAGCGGGGCCAGAGGGGTCGATATTTCCCTGACCGGGCATACACTACGGCTGGTTGATGATTATAACTGGCCTGCTTTTGTACAAGCCCTGTTTGAACAGGCCGATCATATGCCCCCCCCTTTACCGGAGAGTTTCTACCATTTCTTTAACTGGGACCAGATTGTACAGAAAGCCCTGTTATCTTTGCAAACTGTATGAGTGAGTCACTGAAAATTACTGTTGTTATCTGTACCTATAACCGTTGTGTCTATATCAGGGATGCGATGGAAAGCCTCTATCACCAGACACTGGCCAAAGATACCTATGAAGTGATAGTGGTGAATAATAATTCAACCGATAATACACAGGAGGTCTGTGAGCAATTTATAGCAGCCCATACAGATGTCCACTACGCCTATTTCAATGAATCCCGCCAGGGGGCTTCTTTTGCCAGGAATACCGGTGCCGCCAAAGCCCGCTCGCCCCTACTCTGTTTTATGGATGATGATGCCATTGCAGACAAGGACTACCTGGAAAGGATCGTCCGGTTTTTTGAGGCCCATCCGGATGCCGGTGGATTGGGTGGCCGCATCATCCCCCGTTATATTCCCCACGAGCCCAAATGGATGAGCCATTTTGTATCTTCTTTAGTGGGGCATTTTCATTACAGCAATGAAGTAACCGTTTTTGCACCCAATAAATACCCGCTGGAATCGAACATGATCATCCGTAAAGCTGATTTTGACCAGATCGGGGGATTTAATCTGGCTTTACCCGGTGTAGTGGGCACCCTCCGTATAGGCGGTGAGGGAAAGGATTTTTTCTTCCGGCTGAAAGCCCTGGGCCGGACGATCTATTATGATCCGGCCATCCGCGTGCAGCATGTGGTAGAGACCAGTAAGCTCACCCGTGAATACATGTACCGGGTAGCCAGTGGTATTGGCCGGGGTGAACGCGTTCGTACCCTTCAGCAAAGCAAGTGGCACTTTTACAAAAAGATCATAGAGTACCTTTTCAAGCTGGGGGCATCTTTTGTACTTGGAATATATTATACATTGCAGGGAAAACCCGCTAAAGCATTACCGGTGATCCGTTTCCGGATAGATGCTTTGAAAGGTTTATTAAACCACTGATAACAGACAACGTATGCGTTTACAAATGATATGGGACAGGAAGATCAAAGGCACCCTGAGCCGCTGGTTCGGCATCAAATTCCGTGGTCCTTCCGAAACCTCGAAAGTGCGGCATTGGGTGGCTCCTTTTTGTATTGGAAAAGGTTGCGACATCGGCTTTGGCGGTGACAAGATCATGAAAGTGAATTGCGATGGCATTGATTTTGAACAGCCGTATACCAATACCGGAAAAGACAAGGTAGACATTGCCTGCGATGTGATTCATAACGAGATCCCCGTTCCGGATAATAGCTACGATTATGTGTATACCAGTCACCTGATCGAAGACTTTGTAGATACCAAAGATGCCCTGCGCAAATTCATCCGCATCCTCAAAAATGGTGGCAACCTGATACTGGTATTCCCGGACCAGCCCAAATACGAAGTCTATTGCCGCGAAATGGGAGTGCCTATGAATCCTTATCATGTACATGCAGATATGGGGCATGACTACATGCTGGCCAGGCTGCAGGAATTACCCGGCATTACCTACGACATCATATACAGCAATAACTGCGAGATCGATTACAACGTGGTAATGGTGCTGCGGATTCATAAACAGGCTGCATGAGCTGGTTTCGTAAAATATTCAACGAGTGGAAAGCTACGTACAATGTACAGCAGAAGGAAACCCAGTTCCGGGAGGGATTGCAAAGGGTACCTGCTATCATCAGCCATCCCCCGGCAATAGAAGGCGATGAAGTAAATTTTTCGCATAGCGGACATGCAGGTGATATCATCTACTCCATCCCGGCTATCTATGCCCTGGCCAAAGGGCGTAAGATCAATCTTTATCTTACGCTGAACCAACCCAACCGCGATTTCACTAAAAAAATGCGGCACCCGAACGGTAACGTGATGCTCACGGGGAAAAGCGTGACTTTATTTGCACCCCTATTACTGGCACAGAAAGATTTTCTGCGCTGCGAAGCATGGGAAGGACAACAGATCCATTATGATCTTACCCTGTTCCGTGAATTTCCTTTTGATTACCGGATGGGAAGTATTGCCCGCTGGTATTTCTTAACCTTTGGCATTAATAGTGACTTGGGCAAAGCCTGGTTACAGGTTACACCCGATAACACATTCCGGGATGCCATTGTACTGGCAAGGAGCAGCCGCTACCGCACACCCGGCATCGATTACCGCTTTCTGAATAAATACCCGGAAGTGGTTTTTGTGGGCATGCCGGATGAGTATGAAGACATGAAACAACAAATACCCTCACTGGTGTACCAACCGGTAAAACAGTTTCTGGAACTGGCTTCCGTGATCGCGGGTAGCCGGTTATTCATCGGTAACCAATCCTTTCCGTTTTCATTGGCAGAAGCCCTGAAAGTGAGAAGGGTACTGGAAGTTTTTCCGCAATGTCCCAATGTAGTGGTGGAAGGTGCCAACGGATACGATTTCTGTTACCAGCCCCAATTTGAAAAAATTGTGCATGACCTGATGGGTCATTAAAGCAGCCTATATGAGAAAACTGATCAGGAACTTACTGAACAAAGTCGGATACGATATCATCAAAGTGAATGTTCACAGCGATAGCAAAGCCAGGATTACAAAAACGGCCAGGGTCGGTCATTTCCTGATCGATATGCCCGGCAATAACCCACAGATCAGTACATATAAATATGAACCTGATGCCAATAGTCAACTGGCAAGGTTATCTCTTTGCATAGCCGGCAAATACCCCTCCCTAACCGTATTGGATATCGGCGCCAATGTGGGCGATACCATTGCGGTGATCAAAACTGCCATTGACCTTCCGGTGATCGGTGTGGAAGGAGACGATATCTCTTATGGTTTTCTTGAAAAAAACACCCGGCAATTCAAAGATATTACGCTCATCAAACAGTTTCTGGGCGAGAAAAAGCAAACCCTTCAGGTAGCACTGGAGAAAGGCGGATGGAATACGACCCTGGTTCCCTCGGAAACCAGCGGACAGGCATTAAACCTGCAAACCCTGGATGAAGTATTGACCGAACGCGGCTTACTGAACCGCACCCTCAAACTGCTGAAAGTAGATACAGAGGGTTTCGATACCATCATCCTGCGCGGATCTTTGGGCTTGATAGAACAACAGAAACCGGTGATCTATTTTGAGTACAACAAGAGTAATATGGATGCCATCCGGGAAGATGGTCTTTCTACCCTGTTATCGCTGGAGAAATTCGGTTACCACACCATCGTGTTTTTCGATAACCGTGGGCGTTATATGTTCTCGCTCCCCATGCACCAGCGCGAACTCATCCGGCAGGTACACGATTATGCAGATGAAAAAAACAGCGAGATCGCTTATTATGATGTTTGTCTCTTCCATGAAGAAGACAAAGACCTGGAAGCGCTGTTCGTAAAGGGCGAAATGCATCGGGGCGCTTAAGCGACCTGATGCCTACAATCATGGTAAGCCAGTATCAACAATATACCAGCACAAATAGTTAACTGCAAAACCATTCTATAATAGAAAAACGTCAGGCCGCTCTAACGTCAGGCCGCTCCAGCGTCCCGACGTTAGAGGCGTACTTTACGCGGATGACCCGGTGTATGGCACAGGAAGTATTTTGGCGCTTCATAATGATTCTCAGCCGTAAAGGGTCCGGTAAATGTATCGGCCACCAGATCCTCCCTGACAAAAAATGCATTTACGCCGGAGAATGAACTCGCCACCAGTGTATACCCTTTCTTCAATCCCAGTTGGTATAACGCTTCCAGGCTGGCGCTGGTATTACTGGTGCCGTCCCACATAGCAGTAGGGTCGTAGTCTACCACAAAATGGCAACCCGGCCGGAAAATCGAATTGTATTCAATAATGACTACCCTTGGCCGGTAATGGGTAATGGCTTCCCACACATAGTAATCGTTGCGATCAATATCAACAGATAAGAGGTCAAATTCTGTGGGGACATTTCCCTTCCGGAACAATTCTTCAATATTCTCTGCTGTAATGAATCCCTGTATAGCCGTGAGGTTTCCTTTTCCGATCACACCGGAAAAATGCTGGCGGATGGTCTGGATATTCTCTTCACTCCCATCAATCCACAAACCTTTCCAATCCTGGTACAGCAGATAAGTAGAATTGGTTTCTACACCTGTCTCTACCCCAAACTCAACAAAATAACGGTTGGTGGTACCGATGCGCCGGAAGATCTCCTGCGTGATGCCATCTTCTCCGAACTGGGAAAATGCCTGAAATTCAAAACGGTTCAGCTTATCCGCTGCCTGATAACGGGGATGCTGGTACAGGTTCCGCTGCAGGTAATCATCGATCTGTAACTGGTTCTGTCTGGCCAGCTTCAGGTCAATATTCTCCAGGAATAAGGTACGCCGCAATTTGGTATATAACCGGTCCTTCAGGTTTCCGAAATGGCCCATGGATCTGTTTTGATTGAGAGGTAAAAGTAAACTAAAAAGCAAAGTGAATGGTATTGCGCCTGCCTTTACATTTGTAGTGTATGAACCGACTGAAAGGCATGGTTTATGAAGGGATTGGCTGGCTGGCCAGCCTGGGCCCGCGCAGTAGCAGTGGCCGCAAAAAGATGCTGATCATACGGGTAGATGAGATCGGGGATTATATGCTGTGGCACCGGTTCCTGGGCGAATTGACCAAGGCAGACAAGTTCAAAGACCATGAAGTACATTTTATCGGCAACCAAAGCTGGAAAGCTTTGTTCAATCAATTTGATGCCGCCTCCGCCTGGGTGAGCCATACCTGGTGGATGGATAAGATCCGGTTTAAAAAAGAAATGGGGTACCGTCTTGGGTTACTGAAAAAAATATATCGGGAGAACTATGACATAGTGATCAACCCCACTTTTTCCCGCGATAAACGTTACGACGACAGTATCGTAACAGCCGCCCGCGCCCGGGAAAGAATCGGTATGGTAGCCAACCAGGAAAGCATACATCCTTATGAAATTGGCTACGATAAAAACCTGTACACCCGTTTATTTCATCACCCTGAAAAACCCATCTTCGAATTCCTGCGCAACCGTTTGTTTACGGAATTTGTGACCGGGCATCCCTCCTCCATCCAAAATACGCTGGTGGATCCTGCTTTGCTACCCGCACCCAAACAGGGGCTGCCCGAAAAATATTTTGTGGTATTTCCCGGCTCACGCAGTGCCGCCCGGATCTGGCCCACCCACTATTTTAACAGGGTAAGCCAGTACCTGCACGAAACCCATGGCTGGACACCCGTAGTAGCCGGTACCCGTTCGGACGAAACATATACCAACGCTTTTTGTGAGAATAGCCACACTCCTGTTACCAACCTGACCGGGCAAACCAATCTGCCAGACATGCTTACTTTGCTTAAAAACGCGCAGTGCCTGATAAGTGTAGATACCGGTTCCATTCACCTTGCCGCAGCGGTGGGCGGCACGGTATTCGGCATCTTTAACGGATCGCAATACAAACGTTTTGCCCCCTACCCGGAAAGCCTGGCAAGCCATGTTTACCCCATTTACCCGGATACGATAGAAAAGGAATTACAAAACCCGGAACTGGTTCTGCAGAAATACGAATTCGTGGTACCCATCTCCTACGCCTCCGTACCACCCGAAAAAGTCATACTCACCATCCACCAACACTTCTCCCCTAAATAACCCCACCATTCACTCATTCACTCATTCTATCATCCTATCATTGAATCCCCCCTACCAATTCTCCCCACCCAGCTTCTTCTTCACCGCAAACATTTGTTTCCCCACGCCTGTCTGTAATAAATGATGCAGGGCCTTCAGCCGCATTTGCCAGGCCACCAGTTTAGGAGAAAATCCAAAATGAGATTCATACACTTCCCGGTTCTCCCGCAACGATGACAGGTATTGGGTATTGCTCACGCCTGTGTCATCAAACACCGCGATAGGTTTATTCAGATACAGATAAGATTCATCCGCAATGCGGCACATCATGTCATAATCCATCGCTATCTTATAGGTACCATTATACAGCCCCGCCCTGTTATAGACCGCTTTTTTGACAAACCAAGTAGGGTGCGACACACTGCGCATACCCCGATACAGTTTGTCTTTTTCAAAAGCTTTTCCCACCAATACCGGTTTGCCGGCCCTTGTCATGTGAATATTGCCGCTAAGCCATTGAACAGCAGGATTTTTTTCAAATGCCTGCATTACCACTTCAATCACATCGTCTGAAGCATAGGTATCCCCGGAATTGAGCAACTGTGTTATCTCGCAGTTGGCTTTTCCAATACCCTTGTTAAAAGCATCCGAAATCCCTTTGTCACGCTCATTGATCCATTTACGGTAAGCAGGTTGCGGTGTCTGCTCCAGCCAGTCTGCGATCTCCCGGGTGGTAGACCCATTGATCACCCAGTGTTCATCAGGCAACCGCGTTTGCCGGTCTACAGAGATACAGGTCTTCTGCAGATCGGCCAGGTTATTGAAGCAAATGGTGATAACGGAGATACTTGACATGGCGTAAAAATAGGAAATATCAAATATGGGTCAGGAATGATGTAAACGCAAAGCAACTTTACCTTTGCGTATTACTACAGTTCCTGTAGTTTCTGCAGGAACAAAGCCAGCCCTTTGCGTTTATTGTCATCCAGCCGGTAACTGATATTACGGGTGTAATAATCGGTCAGATCGTAGGTTGGATAAGGATTTTCAGCAGCCACCACTTCTGCTATATGCGAGATCCCGTAGCCATTGGCACGGTTAAACGCGTCCTGGAAATCTTCGGGCAATACTTTATTGGCTACCCAGGCGGCAAATACGAAGGGATAACCCGTATGATCTTTCCAGGCAGTACCCAGATCGTAACAATAACGAGAGATCTTCCGCTGTTCCAGTGCCCTGTCGCCAATCACCACACCTGCCGTGGTACCGCTGATGTGTGACCGGAAATCTTCCCCTGCATCTTCCAATACGGGGTTATGCTTCCAGTATTCCTTCAGTAATACTTTGGCGAGATTCACCGATGTGCGGCTCTGGTAGTCGAGTAATACTTTTTCTACCTGTTCCAGCGGTACTTCGCTGAAAATGGCTACAGAAGCCACTTCCCCATCGGCTCCGATACAATAATCCGTAATGATATGTGATTCTTTCAGTTGCGGAATAATGGCTACCGGAACCAGGCCCACATCAACCTCATCATTCAGCAGCATTGAAGCTACCCAGGCCGGATAAGTTTCTATTACTTCCACCCGATCTATCAGCCCCGAAAGCTTTAACCCGAACAATAATGGCCTGGTATTTAAATAACTTACCGCTCCAATGCGTATTCTCTTGTCCAATTCGGCTAATTTTGCCACAAAGAAACTTA
>Ga0255338_1001119_pt1 | contig 56971 bp, 54 predicted proteins | sample MeOH1_35cm_T4_19_FD_203715 | JGI IMG/M metagenome (GOLD analysis project Ga0255338, IMG submission 203715) | Sandy soil microbial communities from University of British Columbia, Vancouver, Canada - MeOH1_35cm_T4_195 | ecosystem: Engineered > Artificial ecosystem > Sand microcosm > Unclassified ... | reverse complement strand
CTGTGGCTGCTGGCCACCGGCACCGGCCTGGCCCCGTTCCTGTCGATCATCCGCGACCCGGAAGTGTATGAGCGCTATGACAAGGTCGTGCTGACCCATACCTGCCGCTTCGTCGAGGAACTGGCCTACCGCGAGTTGATCTCGGAGCACTTGCCGCAGCATGAGCACCTGGGCGAGCTGATCCGCGAAAAGCTGGTGTATTTCCCCACCGTGACCCGCGAAGAGTTCGACAACCAGGGCCGGATCACCGACCTGATTGCCAACGGCGAGCTGTTCGAGCGCCTGGGCGTGGAGCCGTTCTCGCTGGAGAACGACCGCATCATGCTGTGCGGCAGCCCCGATATGCTCAAGGACATCCGCGCGATGCTGACCGAGCAGCACTTCACGGAAGGCAATATGAGCGCGCCAGGCCACTTTGTGCTTGAAAAGGCATTTGTGGGCTGATCGGCGGTCCATCTTGGCGATTGCCGGGGCTCCCCGGCATCGCCTAGGCCTGCAGGCGGAACATCACCCAGAAGTGAAGACCCAGGGTGGTCAGGACGATCCCGCCAACTGGTGCACGGGGCAATCGGAGGCGGGGCGAACATGCGGGCCGCACATTGCTTTGACCGCCTGACAGACCTGACACAGGGACGGTTGCTGCAGGCACTCGCCCGCTACCGTGCGCGCACAAGCCGGACACCGGCACCCGGGAGCCGCGCATAGACGGTCAGGAGATCGCGGGCGCCTTTCTTGCCAAGGACTGTACGAGGCCGTCCTGCGCGCCGAAGCGCAGCGCCTGCGCAAGGCCTACCCACCATTGATTCGCGCCGGTCATCAACCTGCGGTGCCACCCCGTTGCGGATGAAGCGGACAACGGATTCGCGGAACAGATTGTGTTCCGCTTCAAAGATCCGACGTCTCGTGCTCATGCAATCTCCATCTCATTGAGCGGCCTCTGCGCGCGGCAGGTTTTCGATGGATCATCCGCAGCCAGGGCAGATCCGCCTCATCCGAGGTGATGAATTCCGGGTAATGCGCTCCGGGCACCGGCCCGCCGCCCGACAATTCATCCTTTCGAATGAGGCAATGCGCCGACATCGCGCCACATAATTCTCCGGCCGGTGGATCCTGGCCAACACAGTCCATCCGGCATTCCATGCATACCTTCCTCGAGAATGCCGTCATGAGCCCTTTCGAAAGCCACGCGCAGGTGACTGCCTGCCATCAGAGCGTTCTGCTCTTCTACTATGGCCTGGACAGGGGGGATTATCCCCTCGCAATGAAGCAAGTCGCACCCGATTGCCTGTGGGAACGCGGTGGTGTCATGCTGAGCGGTCGACAACAGATTGACGAGTCAGTGAGGAAGAGATCGGCAACGCAAGTCGCGCGGCATATCGTCAGCAACTTTGCGATGCTCGTGCAGGATCCAGAGCGTGCCACGGCGGCCTATTGTCTGGCCCTGCATCTGTATGACAACGGCGCGCCCGCCACCCTCCCGGTACCGGGTTCCACACCATTTCTGCTCGCGGATGTGACATGCCAGTTCGCACTGGAGCCTGACAATGCCTGGCGCATACGGCAACTGGATGTCGGGCGCGCATTCAGCTATTCCCGGGAGGTGATCTCTCCCTTGGCGCAAGCACCCAGGCTGGGTTGATCCGGACCTGCGTACCATCGCAACCGCGGATCACACGCTGCCCGTTCCCGCGTTTCGCTCAAGGTCCCGTGGATTTCTCCCTGACTCCCGAGCAGCAGGGGTACTCCCCGGGGACGCAAGCAAAGGGCTCCTTGCTTTCTGCCGCGTGTCGTTTCTACTGCGTGCCGCTCCGGCGCGCGCATCGCCAGCTCAGATCGGCCAACGGCCGTACCTTCGCTTCCATGCTCGCCGCATCGGCCGCTGACGCATTGCCTCCCGCCGCGCGCGCCGCAACGCCGCGCAGGATGGCGGCCATGCGAAACAGGTTATAGGCGAGATAGAAGTCCCAATTGCGAATGGCGTCGATGCCGCGCGCGCGGCAGTAGTCCTCGACGAACGCGTGCTCCTGCGGAATGCCGAGCGCAGTCAGGTCGACCCCCGCGACGCCGCGCCACAGTTCAGGCGGAACGCACCACGACATGCAGAAGTACGAGAGGTCCGCCAGCGGATGCCCTAGCGTGGAGAGTTCCCAGTCGAGCACGGCGACCACGCGCGGCTCGGTTGGATGGATGATCAGGTTGTCCATGCGCATATCACCATGTACGACGCAGGTCTCATCGCCATGGGGAATGTGGGCTGGCAACCATTCCATCAACGCTTCCATTGCCTCGATCGGTGCACCTCCCGAACTGCGGTACTGGCGGCTCCAGCGGTCGATCTGCCGCGCGAAGTAATTGCCCGGCCGGCCGAAAGTGTCCAGGCCGGCCGCGCGATGGTCCACGCCGTGCAGCGCGACCAAAACGCGGTTGATGTCCGCGTATATCGCCTTCCGCTCGGCCACGGCGATCCCGGGCAGGGTGGGATCGATAAAGTTCCTGCCGCGCACGTACTCCATCAGAAAGAACGGTGTGCCAATCAGCAAGGCGTCATCGCAATAGGCCACCATGCGAGGCACCGGAACGCCGCTGCCGTTCAGCGCCTGCATCACCCGGTATTCCCGGTCAATGGCGTGCGCGGACGGCAGCAGCGCCCCTGGCGGCTGCTTACGCAGGACAAATGCGTCGCCCGCCGTCTGGAGCAGGAAGGTCGGGTTCGACTGTCCGCCCGACAGTACGCACGCATTCAATCCGCGTGGGTCCAATCCCGCCTGGCGCATCCAGCCGGCCAGGCGTTCAAGATCAAGATCGGCGCAGCCAACGGAGCCCCCTGGGGGCGATGTCAGGTTGGAAACCAATGGCGAAGAGGGCATGGCGGGGCGTCTACCGGAAGGTCAGAGAGAGGAAACAAGATGGCCGCCGTCGATGGCAAGCACCGCACCCGTCATGAACGTCGCGGCATCGGAAGCGAGCAGCAGGAGCGCTCCGTTGAGATATTCAGGCTGCCCGACCCGGCGCTGCGGCACGCGGCGGATCAGTGCCTGTCCGGCCTCGCTGGCAAAGAAGTCGCGGTTGAGGTCGGTTTCGATATAGCCAGGTGCGAGTGCGTTGACCCGGACGCCATGCCGGGCCCATTCGAGCGCCAGCGCCTGCGTCAGATGGATCAATCCGGCCTTGGCGGCGGCATAGGCGGGCACTTGCTGCGCCACCCGCAGGCCGAGGATCGAGGCGATATTGATGATCGATCCCTCGCGCTGCGCGATCATGCGCTGGCCGGCAGCTTGCGCGACGCGCCATGCGCCGTTCAGGTTCACGTCGATGACGCTCTGCCAGTCGTATGCATCGCACTCCACAGCAGGGCGCGTTACGGCAATGCCGGCGTTGTTGACGACGATTTGCACAGGCCCGCCGAGCCGCGATTCCGCGGCGTCAAAGGCGTCAGCGACCGAAGCGGCGTCCGTCACATCCATGGAGACTACGCAGGCCGTGCCACCATCCCGCTCGATCCGGGCCGCGACCTGCCGGCCCGCCTCGACACGACGGCCAGCCAGCGCCACCTGAACACCGGCACCGGCCAGCACCTTTGCGAAATGACTGCCCAGTCCGCCGAAAGCACCCGTCACCAGGGCTCGCTTGCCGCGCAGATCTTCGAACATGCTGTTCTCCCATCATCATGATTGCCGAATCGGCACGAGGGATTATCTGCGTCAGCACAGGAACCTGCATCATTCGAAGGGATGATTTGCTGCCCACGCGGAAATGGCCGCGGGCAGCGGGCCAGGTGGCACTCGCGAATTCATCCCATCGAACGAGGCGGCTGGAACTAGTGCTCACCATACTTGCTTCTGACCTCAACAACCCGCCAGCGCTGGTGGATTTCTCGGGTAAGTACCCATTCAATAATTGTTAGTAGGCTAAGCATAATAGATCGAGCGGACCCTGAATTCGGAACGAGAGGCGTCGCGACGACATGACTTCAGTAACACAAATGCCCGCGACGATGACCTTGGCCGTGACGCGCGATAGCTGGGGAGAAATGGGAAGCGAGCCGATACCGGAGCCATTCAACGGCAAGAGATACGCCTGGGAATCGCTGCTTCCGGTCGCGACCGTGCCTGACGGAAATTGTCCACGTCTGCGGACAAAGCCTCTGGGTGCGTCAAGAACTGGATTCACCAAATAATATCTTCGGAGATGTATGAATGCGGCTACTTTCGAAAACGTACTGGAATGGAACTTGGGTGAAGTTTCGCGAGCCAGTCGATGAATTTGCGACTTGCGAACAGGTTACAGCCTACGCCAACGATGGCGCACAAAGCCGGGGCCTATATTGGACACCAAAGAAAAATCCGCGTCCTCGCGTCGCCATTGTAGCGGCCCATCCGAGGGTGGATTTTAGCCAACACTACGCATTTCCCGGCTTACTGCGCGCGGGATATGCCTGCCTTGGCGCTAATGTTCGCACGCTGAACAATGACATGACCTGCGTCCACGAACAGATCATCCTGGACATTGCGGCCCAAGTCCGGTGGCTGAAGGAGCACCGCGGAGTGGAGAAGGTCATCTGGCTCGGTAACTCAGGTGGGGGGGCACTTGGCGGCTTCTACCAATCACAAGCCCAGCTGGAGCCATCGAGACGTCTTGAATTGACGCCTGCGGGTCGGCCGACCGCGCTGCGTACCGCAGTGATGCCTGCCTTCGATGCGATGATTGTCTCGGCAGCGCATACAGGGCAAGGTCTGGTAGTCAACGAGACGATCGACCCCTCCGTCGTGGACGAGCACAATCCGCTGCTGACCGATCCGAGCCTCGACATGTATGACCCGGTCAACGGGTTCAAGCCTGCGCCGCAGTGGTCGCGATACAGCTCGGAGTTTATCCAGCGCTACCGTAGGGCACAGCTCGACAGGGTTGCGCGCATCGACGCGATAGCGCGAGCCTTGATCGCAGAGCAGAGCGATGCGGAGTGCTTGGCTGCCGGGCCGGAGTTCTCGGCTTTGACGCCGCCACGGCAGCGAGCGATTTTGCAGCGCAGTGTGTTTCAACCGGTGATGACGGTCTACCGAACGATGGCGAATCCGAATTACACGGATAACTCGCTCGATCCCGGAAATCGCGGCTACGGCAGCCTGCTCAGCGATCGTCCGGATCTGATGAATCTCCAGTTGCTCGGCTTCGCACGCGTCGTAACACCGGATGCCTGGCTTTCGACGTGGTCCGGCTTGTCAAGCAATGCCAACTTCCTGAAGACCGCACCGACGATCAGGGAACCGGTGATGGTCATCCATGCGGGACGCGATCTGGACTGCTACATGCAGACGCACTCCAGGGCAATCTTCGCCGCGTTCGCAAGCCAGGACAAAACGTTTGAGGACTTCGCGGATCAGTTGCACTACTTCGAGCCGGACGAGGGCGAGCCAGAGAACGCAGGCGCGTTGGCCCAGATCGCGAAGGTCGTGCCATGGGTCGAGTCGCGGATGCCGCTGTAGCGCGTTCTGCAATCCTTCCGACACAATAAAGACGAAAAGAACAGATCACCCCGACGCAACCCTTCGGGTAGGTGCGTCGGGGTGACACTTGCCTTTTCAGTCGGGCGGGTTCCAACGCGCGCCAACAACAACCGGAGGGGAAGAGAATCGAAATGGGGAAATCACTGTTGAGGCTTGGGGCGCCGGCGACATTTGCGGGGGCGTACATCCCTACCGGCATGGCATCCTGCAACGAGCATTCGCGCTCAATGCTCACGTCGTTTAGCAGCTGCGCGCGAGCGACTCCCGATCAACGCCTTGATCAGATGGCGCGGCAGCCTCTTGCCGGTTGCCGCGATTTATACAAGCCCCAATAGCGACCTTACTGTCTGCCGCAGGCGGCTTAAGCTGTTTTCAGGGTCCTGATTTCCGCGGCCGCCTTCTCCAGGCCTGCTTTGGCGGCATCGGGCCCAAACGCCAAACCTTCAGCGCGGACCACGGTTACATCGGTGATGCCGATGAAGGAAAGCAATTGTTTCAAATGCGGAACCATGAAGTCCGCCGTTGCGGTGGGTCCTTTGCTGTAGACACTGCCCGTGGCAACCAGCAGGATGGCGCGCTTACCCTTCACCAGACCCTCCGGGCCCGAAGCCGTGTAGCGGAAGGTGCGGCCGGCTTGCAGCACATAATCAAACCACGTTTTCAATTGCACCGGCACACCGAAGTTATACATTCCAGCGGACAGGACAACGGTGTCTGCCGCTTTGAGTTCGTCGATCAGGGTTGTCACCAGGGCTGTCTGTGCCTTCTGCACTGAGTCTAGCGCGTCAGCGGGGGCGAACAACGCATCAAGCAAGGCACCATCGAGGACTGGCAGCGGATTCCCGCCCAGGTTGCGCTCCAGGATTTCGTTGCCCGGGATGACGTCTAGCTGTTCCTTGAGGCTAGCAGCCAGCTGACCCGAGACCGAGGCTGCGCCACGAATGCTGCTTTGGACGAATAGAAATTTTGGCATCTGGTTTTCAGTGTGATGGGTGAGGGCGAACATGCCTCGAATACGCCTCCGATCCGGGGTGCGAAAACGGATAGCATGCCCCCGATCGAGAGGCGTTCTGTCGGGCGCCGATCGCCGGCGCCCGATCAGAAGATAACGCGTAGGCCCGCGGCCACGGCGACCTGGCTCTTCTGACCGTTGGCAAGGCCGTTCAAGGTGGTGGGGTTGCCGTAGCCGTATGACGCACCGGTTTGCAGCAGGGTGTCATAGTCCACTGGACCGTTGTGCGCGTAGGCGCTGACCAGGTAGACGGTGGTGCGCTTTGAAAGCGAGTAGGCGCCCATCAGGCTGAACTGGCTGAAGTTCGGCAGGCTGGCGGCCTTCGTGTTCGGGGAGAGGGACGCGCCCAGGACTTGATCGTAGTAGTAGCCCGCGATCAGCTTCATGGCGGCGGTCATGCTGTAGCTCATGCCGGCCCAGTAGACGTTGTCGCGAATCGCCGTGACACCATTGCCGTACCTGGAGTCCCGCCAGCGATATCCGCCCATGAACCGGATGGGGCCGGTTTCATAGCTGGCGGCAATGAATGCCTTGCGGTCCTCCCCGATCGGAGACGTCGCGGTTAGCGCATTATTGATCTGGTCATAGCCCGTGGCAATCCCAAACGATTCGCCGAGGTAATAGACCCCGGCGCCGAAGGCAGCCTGAGCACGAGAATTGCCCGGCACCTCGCCATTGGGGATGGTCGACATCTGGCCGCCCTGGAACGCAAATCCCGTTCCGAAGGAGTAGTGCGCCAACACATGGGTGTTGCCAAAATCCCCGGTATACTTGAGCATGTTGTCTTCGCGATAGGCTGCACCCGCGATCGTATTGGCTGGCTCATAGGCAACGCTAGTCTTGAACGGCAGGAAGTTCACCATCGATTCCATCAGGCTGGTGTATTGCCTGCCCAATGAAACCTTGCCGAAACCGCTTTTCGTCAGGCCGATTGCCGCCTGGCGATAGAACAACTGCGAAGCGGAGACGAGCTTGCCGTCCCCCGGCGTGAAACCGCTCTCGAGCCAGAAGGTTGCCTTCAGGCCATCGCCAAGGTCTTCTTCCCCTCTCAAGCCCCAGCGTGACGCGGAGAGCCCCCCGTATTTTTGCAGTCTGACGAGACCTCCGGCACTCGTTGCGGTCGATGCCCGGTTCACGTACTCGATCCCGGTATCGAAGACCCCGTACAAGGTGACGCTCGATTGCGCACACGCCAGAGACGAACTCAGGCTGCAGAGCACGGCAGCAGCAATAGCTATTTTCCTCAATTTAATGTCTCCCGATTTATCTTGTTGTTTTAATTTCTAAAGTTGGAACTATGCGATAACCATCTTTCGCGCAGCTCAGTTGCGCGCGACCGATGCCGGTTCGCAGATCACATCGATCTCACGTGTCCAGCATGCAAACTCAAGGCAAATACCATCAGGATCGAAAAAATAGACTGAGCGCATGAAGACATCATCAGTCATGGTTTCGGTGATTTTTTGCGGAGAGTCGTCGTGATTCAGAACGCGTGAAATCTCGATGCCTTCTTCCTCCAGGCGCGCAACATAGGCATCGAACTTCTCAGCCGGTACGTGGAAGGCGAGATGGTTCAACGAACCATGCGCTGTCGTGATCGACCCGTCCCCCGGGAGAGATTCGGGTGCAGCGATCCCTGGATGTGCTTGCGGGGCATCGGGGAACCAGAAGAAGGCGATTGCGTCGCCATTGCCCATATCGAAAAAGAAGTGCTGGCCCCGTCCACCCGGGAGATCAATCGTCTTGATCAAGGGCATCCCGAGCCGGTCCCGATAGAACTCGATCGTCCTGGTCATATCCTTGCAGACCATGGCTACATGGTTCACGCCCCGGATGTCGAACTTGGTATTTACCTTTCTCACCATTGCTGCTTCTCCTCGTTGAGTGACTTTTACTTCTTGTGCAGACCCACCGGTAACGGCGGAGTACAGCCGAGCCGCTACTGCGGCTCCACGCCCATGCTGCGCAGCAGATCGTTAGTCATGGCGAATTCGACTGCGATGTCGCGCGCGAACGGCGCCGGCTCCTTGAGCGTGGGGCGAGCGCCGCCAATGTTGGTATTGAGAAACTTCTCGTAGTCCGGTGTACGGCACACGTCGTTGAGAGCGCTGACCAGGCGCATCTGCACCTCGACAGGCAGGCCCTTGGGCGCTACCAGGCCAATCCAGGGTGTGGTCTGCAGGAGGGGCGCATCCACACCCTGCTCCTTGTAGGTCGGCACATCGGGCAGCAGGCCGCTGCGAGCGGCTCCCTGGACGGCGAGCGGCTGGGCGTAGCCTTTCTGGACATACTGGGCCACGAGCGCCGGCGGGCCGGCGGTGATGTTGATGTTGTTGCCCACGATGTCCTGGAACGCCGGCGCCGCGCCCTTGTAGGGCACGTGAAGGAAAGACACGCCCGCCGAGCGCTCCAGTATCACCATGATCTGGTGCACGGCGGTGCCGGTACCCCAGGAGCCGAAGGTGATCTTGCCCGGGTTGGCCCTGGCGGCCTGGAACAGCTCCCGCAAGTTCTTGACGCCCAACTGCCGATTGGCAAACAGCACCATCTGCCCTTCCATGACCTGGAACAGCGGCGTCAGATCCTTGCGCACGTCGTAGCCGGGCTTTTTCACAAGGGAGGCAACGCTGATCACAGAGTCCGCGATGGCGATGCCCAGGGTATAGCCATCTGCCGGCGCGCGCGCCACTTCGGCCGTGCCGATCGCGCCATTGGCACCGGCCTTGTTTTCCACGATCACCGGCTGGCCCAGGCGCACCGTCAGCATTTCGGCCACCTTGCGCCCGACGACGTCGGCGGTGCCGCCCGCGGGGAACGGGTTGATGAGGCGGATGACGCGGCTAGGGTAGTTCTGCTGGGCCCATGTGCGCGCGCCCGCTATCGACAGGGTGGCGATGCCGGCCTGGATCAGTGTTCTCCTCTTCATGCTCGTGGTCTCCGTTGGAATGTCGATGGATCAAAGTGTCTCGGCATGAAGAGGCTGGATACACGAGCCCATCGCGATGCCCTTCACTCGCCCGCCTTCTCTGGCACCGAGGATTGCCGTGGTTTGCGCCAGTATGCAAACAGGGCGCTCCTTTGACTAATGCGCATGGCATTGAAGGCTATGCAGAAAAGCTATATCCTGCGACTGGCGCCGGCTCGTCCATCGACATGCGGCGACGGTACTGGGGTGCGCCGCACTCCGCCTGCCGCTCGTCTTGGTATAGAGTCCCGGAGCCTGCACATGCAGTTTGCCTATAGCCGGCGAGGAGATGCGATGGACCTGTACAAGCTGAGCTTGGGTGGCATGCTCAATTGCCTGGAGGTCGAACAGCACCGTTCGATCAACGCGGCTGCCCGTAGCCGCGATATGTCGCAGCCAGCACTGTCGCGCAGCATCCAGATGCTGGAGCGGGAGTTGGGCGTGCCGTTGTTCGAGCGGTCGTCCAACGGCGTCAATCCCACGCCCTACGGCGAAACGTTGCTGCACCACGCACGCATCGTACAAAGCGAGCTGCAACGCTGTCTGACCGACATCCAGGAACGCAAGCAGACCGGTCGCATGAGCCTGCGTGTCGGGGCGACACCTTCGGTGGTGACCTGGCTGATCATGCCCACCATCGCTGCAACCTACACGGACAAGAATCAGGAACAGACGAACATCGGACTGATCGAGAGCCATCCGGACGACTTGATGTCGGGCCTCATCCGCGGCTCGCTCGACATCACCATACAGCCCCCGTCGGACGAAGACATCAATGACGACGTGGTGGGCGTTCCGCTGGCCGAATCTGCCGTGGGCGTCGTAGTGGGCGCCCGGCATCCACTGGCCAAAAAAGGCAAGGTCGACGCGAGCGAACTCAAACGCTACCTGTGGCTGTTGCCAGCGTGGGCCTCCACCTGGAACCGGCGGTTCCAGCTCGAGCTCCAGGCGTTGGGCCTCGAGCAGCCGCAACGCGCGCTGCTGAGCAATTCGTTTCAAGCCCTGCGCCAGATGCTGCTGGACTACGAAGCACTGGCCATCTTGCCACTTGAGTACGTGGGGGCCGACATTCGGGCTGGCGTGTTGAAGCAGTTGCCGATTCGGCATGTCTTTGCGAAGACACAGTACTGGGCCTATGTCAAGCGTGGACGCGCCATGTCTTTGGCCTCCATTGCCTTTCGCGATAGCCTCATTGCCTTCGCAAGGCAAATGGGCAAGGCGCCGGCGGCGGACCCGTTGTGAAGCGTCAATAGACAATGTCTTGAGCCAGGCCCGGAGATACGCGCTCAAGCCAAAGGCAGGATCAGACCCGCGGCAAGCACCCGCTTCCCGTTCAGATCTTCGAACATTAGCGCCCTGCCATTTTCCTGCGCACCCAGTTGCATCGTCATCTGCTGGATAGCGTTCTCTCCAGCCAGTCTGCCGCGTGCCTCGCTCAGAGGAGTGATCCGCGGGCGGGGCGCCATCTGAAGCCGCCTTTTTTTCTGGCACCCGCGGGAAAACCCGGGCAGGGAGGCGCCCGAAGAATCATCCGTTCGAACGAGGCGACGCCCCGGTTCCCCCACAGATAATCGACTCGCAGGCTGTGTCCCTTGGCAGGGCGTCGATACCTGTGCCCAACGACAAGACAAGAAGGAGACTACCGGATGACCACTGCGACGCTTTCCTATTCGATGGAAATGCCCATGCTGCTTTCCACGTTGCTGCATGGCGCGGCACGCCACCACCGTAAGACGGAAATCGTATCGGTGATCGACGGCAGCACACATCGCCAGACCTACGGCGAATGCGAATTGCGCGCACGCAAGGTCGCGCAGATGCTGCTTGCGCAGGGCGCGCAGCCGGGCGACCGCGTCGCCACGCTGGCGTGGAACGATCACCGCCATCTGGAGCTGTACTTCGGCATCAGTGGCATGGGCGCGATTTGCCATACGATCAACCCGCGGCTGTTCGCCGAGCAGGTAGTGCACATCGTCAACCATGCGCAAGATCGCTTCGTGGTGTTCTCGCCCGACTTCCTGCCGCTGCTCTCGTCAATTGCGCCGCAGTGTCCTGGCGTGGAGCGGTGGATCATGCTGGGCGAGCCGGGCGACGGGCTCGAACTGAATGGCATGGCCGTGGCCGGCTTCGAGGCCTTGCTGGCGCACCACGAAGGGATCTGCGACTGGCCCGAGCTGGATGAGCGCAGTGCCGCGTTCCTTTGCTACACGTCCGGCACGACCGGCCTGCCAAAGGGCGTGGTATACGGGCACCGCGCCACGGTCCTCCACGCTTATGCGTGCGCGCTGCCCGACGCGCACAACCTGTCGGCACGGGACGTTGTGATGCCAGTGGTGCCGATGTTCCATGCCAACGCCTGGGAAGCGCCTTTCTCGGCGACACTCACAGGCGCAAAGCTCGTACTGCCGGGGGGCCGGCTCGACGGTGAATCGCTGCATCGCCTGATCGAGCAAGAGGGCGTGACGTTCTCGATCGGCGTGCCGACGGTGTGGTTCTCACTGCTGCGCCACATGCAGCAGCATGGCTTGCGTTTCCGCACATTGCGCCGGCTGCTGCTGGGCGGTGCGGCCACGCCGCCGGCCATGATCGAAGGCTTCGCCGAGCTGGGCGTCGAGCTCTACCAGGGCTGGGGCATGACGGAAACTGCCGCGCTGACAACCTGCGCCCGCCCGCTGCACCACCAGGCGGGGCTGTCGGACGCCGAATTGCGCAAGACGATTTACCGCAGCGCCGGCCGTGCCGCGGCCGGCGCCGACATGCGCGTGGTCGATCCTGAAAACCGGGAGATCGCCTGGGGAAGCGGCATTGCCGGCTCCTTGCAGGTGCGGGCACCGTGGGCCATCACCCGCTACTACGGGGCTGCCGATTCCGCGTTGCAGGATGGCTGGCTGCCCACCGGCGATATCGCCGAGATAGACGAAGACGGCTTCATGCGCCTTACGGACCGCAGCAAGGATGTCATCAAATCCGGCGGCGAGTGGATTTCCTCGGTGGAGATCGAGAACATCGCTGCCAGCATCCCCGGTGTGCACCTGGCAGCGTGCATCGCGGCCGCGCATCCGAAATGGGGCGAACGCCCGCTGCTGGTCGTGCAGCGCAAGCCTGGCAGCAGCGTGTCCGAGCAGGAAGTGCTGGCCGAACTGGAAGGCAAGATCGTCAAATGGTCGCTTCCGGATGCGGTGGTATTCATTGATGAGATGCCGCTGACAGCAACGGGCAAGCTCTTCAAATTGCAATTGCGCGAACGCTATGGCAATCACCTGGCGGACAGGATGCAGGCGGCCTGAGCGCAACCTCCACGCGAAGCGAAACCCAAAGACGGCAGCAGAACCGTCAACACAAATGACAGGCCAAAGCGCCATTCCAAGGAGACCATCGCATGAAATCGCAGCAATCCCGGGCAGGATCCCGCCCCCAGCTTTCACTGTCTGTCCTGTTGGCGCTGATGCTGGCTGGCACGGCGCCCGGCCTGGCATCCGGCGCCGCGCAGCCCGCTGGCCTGTCGGATGGCGAAGTCCGCATCGGCGTGCTGACGGATCTGTCAGGCATCTACGCGGATGCAAGTGGGCGCGGCTCGGTGCTGGCCGCACAGATGGCGATCGACGACTTTACGGCGCAGGCCAAGCCCGCCTTCAACGTCAAGCTGGTTTCCGGCGACATGCAACTCAAGCCGGATGTTGGGGCCAATATCGCGCGCACGTGGTTCGACCGCGAGGGTGTCGACATGATAGTGGACTTGCCTTCCTCAGCCGTGACACTGGCTGTGATGAACCTCGCAGCCGAGAAGAATCGCGTGGTCATCCCCACCGGACCCGCCTCGCTGCGCATCACCAATGAGGACTGCATGCCCACTACGCTTCACTGGGCTTACGACGAGTACTCCCAAGGCCAGGGCACCGCGCGCGCCATTACCGATGCGGGTCATAAGACCTGGTATTTCATCGAGGCCGACTACGCCGGCGGCAAGGCACTGCGCAACGGGTTCGAGGAAGCGCTGAAGGCTGCCGGCGGCAAGGTCGTGGGTGGCGCAAAGCACCCACTCGGCGCAGCCGATTTCTCGTCGCAGATCGTGCAGGCCCAGGCCTCCAAGGCCGAGGTCATCGGCATGGCCAATGCGGCCGGCGACTCGGCGAACCTTGTCAAGCAGGCCGCGCAATTTGGCGTCACACCCAAGCAGATCATGGCCGCGTCGCTGATCCATATCACCGACATTCACGGGCTGGGCCTGAAATCGACCAAGGGCATGTATCTGACCGACGGCTTCTACTGGGATCGCAATGAGGAGACGCGCGCGTGGTCGCGCCGTTTCTTCGAAAAGCAGAAGAAAATGCCAACCATGGTTCAGGTCGGTACCTACTCGGCAGTGCTCCACTACCTGAAAGGTGTCAATGCCGCGGGGACCGACGAGGCGAAGGCAACCGTGGCAGCCATGAAGGCGATGCCGGTCAACGATGTGTTCGCCAAGAACGGCCGCATCCGCGAAGACGGCCGCATGGTCCACGACATGTACCTGTTCGAGGTCAAGAAGCCCGAGGACGCCAAGTACGCGTGGGACTACTACACGCTGCGCGCGACCATCCCGGCCGACAAGGCCTTCCGCCCGCTATCGCAGTCCAGCTGCAAGTACGTCAAGCCGCAGAAGACCTGATCCGCGAACGTGCCGGCGTTGTTGCACAGCGCCGGCGTCGTCAGGCGATCAGCCCCAGTTTGCGCGCGACGGCCACGGCGTGCGTGCGCGACGAAGCGCCGAGCTTGGCATTGATGCTGCGCAGGTGCGTCTTGACGGTCGTTTCCGAGACAAAAAGCCGGACCGCCATTTCCTTGTTCGCCATCCCGTCGGCCAGCAGGTGGAGCACCTTCAGTTCCTTCTTGGTCAGGCCCTGGCCATCCTGCACCGGATGGGCGTTCGCCATGGCTGGCACTGCCCCCTCCGGTGCGGCGCCGGTGCGCTCGGCAAACATGCCGGCGAGTTGCGCCACCAGGCCGCGGGCCGCCGGCGACAGCTGCGGGCCACCGCGCGTCCCGGCTGCTCCCACCGCGCCTATCATGCGAGCCACCGGCTCGCCCTCGTCGATGAACGTACTGACGAAGCCTTCGCTGGCGCCGAATTCCAGTGCCGGCGCCAGCTCCTGCAGCGCAAGCGCACTGTCGCCCGCGGCCTGCAATGCCGTTGCCAGCAGGATGCGCAGCTTCAGTGCCCGGCGCCCTCGCTGTGCTGCCTGGGCCAGCGCCAGCGCCTCGCGCAGCGCTTGCGCGGCGCCGGCGGGGTTGCCAAACGCGATCTCCAGCCTGCAATGCGCCAGTTCCACGGTCTCGACGTCGTTGGCATGCGGCACGAACTCCGGGCCGAACGACCAGGCGCGCAGCGCCTGCGCCGCCGCCAGTTCCAGTTCCGCGCCATCGCGGTCGCCGCGCTGCACCGCGATGCGTGAACGCTCCAGCCGCGCGTTGGCGACCATGCGCAACAGCCCGGTCCGGTAGCCCATCTGCTCGCAGTCGTGCAGCCACAACATCGCGTCCTCCTCGCGGCCGTCAGCTAGCGCACCCCGGCATAACAGCACAAAGGTGACAATGAGCGGATCGATATAGGCCGCCTCGCGGATCAGCGGCAGGTAGGCGCTCAGCAAGCGCTGCGCCTGATCGCTGCGTCCCGATTCATAGAGGGCTTCGGCCAGGAAGGCCCCGGCGATCTCCTGCCCGTCCACGCGCTGTTCGCCCCGGCTCGCGTCGGGTTCGTGCGCGCCGCGGTAGCGTGTCAGCGCCTGCCGCAACCGGCCCTGGACCAGGTCGATCGATCCGTCCAGGCAATGCGCCACGCGCATGTTCGCCCCGCCGCCGATGCCGGCGTGGACCTGCCGGCTGCTGTCCAGCATCCGGCGCGCCTGCTCGAAGTGACCCAGGTAGATATGGCAGGACGCCAGTGAATTGAGTTGCACGCCATAGGGAAACACGTGGCTTGGGGAGAGCTTGCGCAAGCAGTCCTGCCATGCGGTGTAGGCCTGGTCGAGCTTGTCGCCCAGCGCCAGGATAAAGGCATGCAGCGCAAGCATGTGCGCGGCAATCTCGGCATCGCGCTCGCCGGCGTCGCGCATGTCTTCGAGCATGCGCAATGCCTTGTCGCCGCGATGCAGGAAGGTCAGCGCCCAGGCCTGCACCAGCCTGAGCCGTGGACGGTTCGACAGGCTGTCGGGCGGCAGGCATTCAAACCAGCGTGCCAGCAGGCGGACCCGTCCCTGCCAAAGCAGCGGGTCGGCGTGCTGCTGCAGCAAGTCCAGTGCGGCGCAGAAGTCTTCCGCCTTGAGCGCGTGCTCGATGGCGGGCACCGGCCGGCCCTGTCCGACAAACCACTCGCTCGCCAGGCGGTGCAGCCTGGCGATCTCCACGCCGCCGTGCAGTTGCGCCAACCGTGCCTTGAGAAAGTCGGAGAACAAGCTGTGATAGCGGTACCACTGGCCGGCCGCATCGAGGCTGGTAAGGAACAGATTCTCGTGCGCGAGCCGTTCCAGCATCGCGGTGCCGTCGCCGCGCCCGGTCACCGCATTGCAGAGTTCGGCGCTGAACGGACCCAGCAGCGATGTCTTCAACAGGAAATCCTGCACTTCGGGCGACTGGCGCGAGAGCACGTCTTCGGCCAGGTAGTCCGCCACGGCTGCGTCGGAGCCGGAGAATGTACCGATGAACGCCGAAACATCCTCGCAGCGCTGCATGGCCAGTACCGCCAGCCAGATCGCCACGACCCAGCCCTCCGTGCGCAGGTGCAGCTTGCGCAGGTCTTCCTTGGAAACGCTTTGCCCGATGCGCTCGCGCAGGTAGGCGCCTGTCTCTTCGAGGGTGAAGCGCAATGCGTCGGTCGTGATCTCGAGCAGCCGGCCGTGGGCCCGCAGCCTGCCGAGCCCCAGTTCCGGTGTGCCGCGCGAGCCGACCACGAACTTGCCGTGCGCCGGCAACTGTCCGATCAGCTGGCGCAGGAATTCCAGCGCGGCCGGGTTGTGCAGCGCCTCGAAGTCATCGATGAATATGGCGAATGGCATCGGGAAGCGCGTCAACCGGTCGACCAGCGTATCCGTCGGCAAACCGTCCTGCCCGGCCGCGATCACGTCTTCGTTCCCCTCGCACAGGGCATCCACCGCCACGTTCAGGGATGCCAGGAAAATGGAGAAGTCGTTATCCGCGGCCCCCAACTGGCACCACGCCGTACGCATGCCGGCGGCCACGCACGCCGCATGGATATCGAGCATGGTGTTCGTCTTGCCAAAGCCGGCCGGCGCCTGCACCGAAACGAGCCGCGCATCGCTGGCCTGTATGACAGGCGCCGCCAGGCGGTCCCGGGTCAGGTGCGTGCGCAGTCGCTGGGGAACAAGGAACTTGGCGGGCGGGGTACGCATGGCGATCCGGGTGGACTTCGCTACTGGTTGGGATAAGCGTGGATTCTATCCGCTCATGGCGCTATCCTGTGCCGGTCATGGCGTGCTCTGCCGGTATCGACGCCACAATGCGGGAAAATCGTCCCTTTGGATGAAGTATCGCCCGTGCGCAGGCGCTAACCTTGGCGGCACCCCGGCTTGGCCCGGCCCAAGCGTGTACCCGCCTGCCGGCCGCACACCGGCAGGCGTCACCACAGCACCAGAGCGAGACGAATATGGACTTCAGTTTGAATGCCGCGCAGCAGGCCTTGCAGGCACGCACCCGCGAGTTCATCGCGGAACACATCATGCCGATGGAGCGCGATCCCAGGCAGACCGCGCACGGACCCACCGAAGCGCTCCGCGCGGAACTGGTTGCAAAAGCCCGCGCCGCCGGCCTGTTGACGCCGCACGCCTCGAAGGAAGCAGGCGGCCTTGGCCTGAGCCATGCCGACAAGGCGATTGTGTTCGAAGAAGCGGGGTATTCGCCTCTTGGTCCGGTTGCGCTGAACATCCACGCCCCCGACGAGGGCAATATCCATCTGATGGAAATCGTGGCGACGCCGGCGCAGAAGAAGCGCTGGCTGCAACCGCTGATCGACGGGCACACACGCTCCTGCTTTTGCATGACGGAGCCGTCGCCAGGTGCCGGAGCGGACCCCTCCATGCTCCAGACCGTCGCGGTCCAGGATGGCGACGACTACCTCATCACCGGCCGCAAGTGGTTCATTACCGGTGCCACGGGCGCCACCTTCGCCATCATCATGGCGCGCATGGAAGACGGCACGGCAACGATGTTCCTTGCCGACATGGACCAGCCGGGCGTGGAAATCGAGCGCCAGATGGATGCCCTCGACACCTGCTTCACCGGCGGGCATGCCGTCGTAGGGTTCGACAAACTGCGCGTGCCGGCCACCGATGTCCTCGGCAAGGTGGGGGAAGGCTTTCGCTATGCGCAGTTGCGTCTCGCCCCCGCCCGCCTTACCCACTGCATGCGCTGGCTTGGCGCGGCACGGCGCGCCCATGACGTGGCGGCTGACTATGCCCGGCAGCGCCGCGCGTTCGGCCGTAGCCTGGTCGAGCACGAAGGCGTGGGCTTCATGCTTGCCGACAACGAGATGGAACTGCACATTGCCCGGCTGACCATCTGGCATTGCGCCTGGGTCCTGGACCAGGGCGAGAAAGGCCGGCACGAGTCAAGCCAGGCCAAGGTGATCTGTTCCGAAGCCCTGTGGCGCATCGTGGATCGCTCTGTCCAGGTGCTGGGTGGCAGCGGCGTAACCGACGAGACCATCGTCGCCCGCATTTTCCGGGACATGCGCGCATTCCGCATCTACGACGGCCCTTCGGAAGTCCATCGCTGGAGCATGGCGAACCGCATCGCGCGGGGATAGGAATACGGGCGTTTCCGTTGGCCGGAAACGCCCGTATTCTTCTGTCGGCCTGTACGGAGAAGACCCGTGCGCTAGGCCATGCGCTCCGACAACCCCAGCGAGCGGCCGACAATCTCCAGCATGATCTCCGAGCTTCCCGCATAGATCCGCGACACTCGCGCATCGCGGTACATACGGCTGATCCGGTATTCGTCCATATAGCCGGCTCCGCCGTGGAACTGCAGGCAATCGTCGATCAGGCGATTCTCCAGTTCTGAAGTCAGCAGCTTGGCCGAGGCGGCCGTCGGCGCATCCAGCCGCCCGGCGTTGTGCTCAATGACCAATGTGTCGATCCAGGACTGCATCGCGTCGAGTTCCGCATGCTTGCGCGCCAGTGCGAACCGTGTGTTCTGGAAAGCGCCCAGCGGACGGCCGAACGCACGTCGCGCCTTCACGTAGTCCAGCGTCAGGTCCAGCGCCACCTGCGCGTGCGCGACCGACTGGCAGGCACTGAGCAACCGTTCTTCCGCCAGTCCTTCCGCCAGGTAGCCAAGCCCCTTCGCGGGGTCACCCAGCAGGTTGGCATCCGGTACGAATACGTTGTCGAAGAACAGTTCTGCCGTGTCCTGCGCGTCAAGGCCAAGCTTGTCCAGCTTGCGCCCCCGCTCGAAGCCGGGCATGCCGCGTTCCACCAGGAAGAGCCCGAAGGCGCGTGGCTGGGCCGGATCGGTGCGGGCCACCACGATGACCGCATCGGCATTCAGCCCGTTCGAGATATACGTCTTCGTGCCCTGCAGCAGCCAGCCGCCGTCGGCTTTCCGCGCGCGCGCCTGGATGCCCGCCAGGTCCGAGCCTGTTCCGGGCTCGGTCATGGCAATGGCAAGGATGCGCTTGCCGCTTGCCGCATCGGGCAGCAGCCGCGCCTTCTGTTCATCATTGCCCAGGCGTGCGATGTATGGCGCTACCAGCCGTGAATGCAGCGTAAAGAACACGCCGATGTCGCCATGCCGGATCATCTCTTCGTACAGGATCTGTTCGTAGCGGAAGTCCGCCATGCCGGCGCCCCCATACTGCTCGGCGGCCCACATCAGCAACAGGCCCTGCTCGCCGGCCTTCTCGAAGACGGTACGGTCACAACACCCGCTCTTGCGCCAGGCATCGACATGCGGCGCCACCTCCTTGCGGATGAACCGTGCCGCCGCGTCGCGGAACTGGTCGTGCTCGGGCTCGAAGATTCTTCGTTTCGTGCTCATGCCGCCTCCTTGCTGTAGAACGGCTCGCCGCGCCGTGCGCGTTCGCGAAGGGCCTGCGTAGGCCGGAACCGGGAGCCGTAAGCGTCGGCAAGCGCATCGCAGGCAAGCACGAAGGCGCGTACGCCAATGGTGTCGACCAGCGACAGAGGCCCGCCAGTCCATGCCGGGAAACCGAGCCCAAGGATGGCGCCAATGTCTGCGTCTTCCGGCGCCGAGATCACGCCTTCTTCCATGCAACGGACCGATTCCAATGCCTGGACATGCAGGAGACGCCGCTTCACTTCTTCCAGTCCGGGTTGCTGTCGCGCCGCCGGGTACTCTTGCGCCAGTCCCGGCCACAGGTGCTTCCTGCCGCCCTCCGGGTAGTCGTAGAATCCGCCGCCGCGTTTGCGGCCCAGCCTGTCAATGGCATTCATGCGGGCGATGACCGGCTGTGCGTGGATGCGGCGCAGCGGCTCGGGCACACCGTCCGCCTCGGCTTGCCTGACCACGCGCTGCTGCAGGTCCAGCGACACTTCGTCCAGCACGGCCAACGGGCTCACCGCCATGCCGGCCATGCGGGCGGCGTTTTCGATCAGCGCCGGCTTGACACCCTCGGCAAGCATCGCCATTGCCTCGTCGACGTATGCGCAGAAGATGCGGCTGGTGTAGAAGCCCGGGCTGTCATTGACCACGATGGGCGTCTTCCTCAGCCGGGCAGCCAGGTCCATCGCGTGCGCCAGGGTTTCGCGCGATGTCCGCTCGCCCAGGATGATCTCCAGCAAAGGCATGCGGTCCACCGGGGAGAAGAAATGCATGCCGATGAAGCGCTCCGGCCGGCCGGTGCCCGTGGCCAGGCTGGTGATGGGCAAAGTGGACGTATTCGAAGCAAAGATTGCCGTGGGCGATAGCACGGTCAGCGCACGGGCGATCACATCGGCCTTGACAGCGCGGTCTTCGAACACGGCTTCGATCACGAAGTCGCAACCGGCGAGGTCGCCGTAATGCGCCGTCGCGTGAATCAGCTTGCCGGTGTGCTGCGCGGGTTCGCTTTGCGTCGTTGACACCGCCGCGCGGGTTGTCATCTCCATGGCGCGGAGCCGGCCAGCGGCCGCTTGCTCGCGTGTGGCATCGAGCAATACCACTTCGATGCCGGCCCGCGCAGCGGCGAACGCGATGCCTGCCCCCATCATGCCTGCGCCGAGAATCCCGAGCCGTTGCGCCGACCCCCGGGGAATGCCCTGCGGACGGTGCGCAAGCCGCTCGTAGCGCTTGCGGTTGACGAACTGCGTGCGGACAAGGTTGCGTGCGACCGGGTCCGCGACGAGCTGCGCGAAGTACTGAGCTTCGATCGCCATGCCGCGGTCGAAGGGAAGCTGCGTGCCTTCATAAACCGCCGAGAGAATCGCCAGCGGCGCCGGATAGTTGCCGTGCGTACGGCTGCGGACTTGCGCGATGCCGGTATGGAAGCTGCGCAACGCATGCTCGGCCAGCGCGCCGGCGCCCCCTGGCAGGCGGTAGCCGTCCCGGTCCCAGGGCTGGCGCGCGCCGCGATTGGCCAGCAGCCAGCGCTTGGCGCGCATCACCAGCTCCGCGCACGGTGCGATCTCGTCCACGACGCCGAGCGCCAGCGCGCGCTCGGGGGCGAGGGGGGTGCCATCCAGCAGCAGCGGCAACGCGGCTTCAATCCCGAGCAGGCGTGGCAGGCGCTGGGTTCCGCCACCGGCTGGCAACAGGCCGACCCCGACTTCCGGCAGCCCGACGCGCGTATCGGGCGCATCCGACAGCACGCGGTAGTGGCAGGCCAGGCAAAGCTCCAGCCCGCCGCCGAGCGCCGTGCCGTTGATGGCGGCAGCGAACGGCTTGCCGCCGGTCTCCATGCGGCGCATGAAAAGGTTCTCGGCGACGAAACCGGGCAGCGCGCTTCGCCCCTGCGTCAGCGCTGCCTCCAGCCGGCCAAGCACCGCGTTGAGGTCGGCGCCGGCTAGGAAGCCGTCCTTGCCGGAAGTGATGATGGCGCCGACGATCGCGTCGTTGGCCAGCACGTGCTCGACCGCCTCGCTCATCCCAGCCGTCAAGGCCGGCGTATAGACGTTGACGGGCCGATCGGCGCAGTCGATTGTGATCAGTGCAATCCCGTCTTGATCGACGGAAACGGAAATGGGCTTCATCAGTACGTTTCCTGATTGGGGGTGCGGTATGGCTTGACCATAGTCCGCAGGTTAAACACGCTCGATCAGCGTCGCGGTGGCCTGGCCGGCAGCAGCGCACAAGGTAACCAGCCCACGGTGCAAGTCGCGACGCTCCAGTTCGTCGAGCAGCGTGCCCAGCAGCATGGCACCGGTCGCACCCAGCGGATGGCCCAGCGCAATCGCACCGCCATTGACGTTGACCTTCGCGTGGTCGATATCGAAGGCCCGCATGAACACCAGCGGTACGACGGAGAACGCCTCATTGACTTCGAAGAGATCGATGTCGGCAATGCGCAAGCCGCTGCGCGCCAGCAGCTTCTTCGTGACGGGGACCGGCCCCCCCAGGTTCATGTCGGGATCGCTGCCAAGCGAGGCAAAGTGGCGGATGCGGGCGCGCGGCCTCAGACCGGCGCGTTCGCCGAACGCCTTGCTGCCGACCAGCACCACGGCGGCGCCATCGACAATGGCGCTGGCGTTGCCGCTTGTGTGGATATGCTCGATCTGCTCCAGTTCCGGATAGCGCTGCAGGGCGATCGCGTCGAAGCCCTGCTTTCCGGCGCCGGCAAACGCAGGCGCCAGCTTCTTGAGGCCTTCCATGCTGGTCTCGGGCCGGACGGCTTCATCCCGCGCCAGGACGACGTCGCCGATCACGTTGCGCACCGGAATCAGCGATCGGTCAAAATGACCTTGCTGGCTCGCATGCGCCGCGCGCTTCTGGCTCTCCAACGCGTACGCGTCCACGTCGTGACGCGTCAGGCCCTCCAGGGTGGCAATCAGGTCGGCCGCCACGCCATTCGGCATGTAGGGAAACTGCCGCGTAATGGACGGATCGGTATAGATTGCACCGCCATCCGAGCCGATGGGCACGCGCGACATCGATTCGACGCCGCCGCCGAGGGCCGCTTCGATCTGGCCGGCCATGATCGCCGCCGCGGCCTGGTTGACGGTATCGAGGCCGGATACACAGAAGCGGTTGAGCTGGTAGCCCGGCACGCTCTCGCCGTAGCCCGCTGCCAGCAACGCGATGCGCGTCAGGTCGGCACCTTGTTCGCCCAGGGGCATGACAATGCCCAGGCCCGCTTCCTCGATCAGTGTCGGATCCAGCTCATGGCGCTCGCGCAGCGCACGCAGCGTCTGCACGGCGAGCGAGACAGGCGTGATGTCGCGCAAGGCTCCGGTGTCGCGGCCCCTGCCGCGCGGCGTTCGGACGGCGTCATAAAGAAAGGCTTCGTTCATTTCGATTCCTGGTCTGCATGGGTTCGGACCGGGCGGCAAGCGCGCGCGGCCTCCGCGGTACCACATATTTTGCGAAAGGATTATGTTGTGCCGCCCGGGCGACTCGCCTCGTTCAAAGGGATGAATATTCGGTGGGCGTCGGTCTGCCCGGCCTCCGAGGCAGCGTCGGCAGACATCTCCCAGCCTCCACATGAGGTACTTCAGCAGCCTGAACTGGGGCGTGACTAGGGTAAGTCCGCATTCGGATATTGTTAGGGCCATAAGCATAATTGTTTCGGGAGGCCCAGGTGCTCACGGTGCGATGCATCGCGATGAGGAGACCCGCATGACAATCAGAGGGAGAAAGAATGAAAGATCTTGTCTGCAAGAAGCGCCGTTTTATCTTGAGCGGGCTGAGCATGGCAGCGCTGGCATCGATGCAGAAGCCGGCAATGGCTCAACGCGGGGCGTGGCCAGATCACCCTATCAAGCTCGTGGTGCCAGTCGCCCCTGGCGGAGTTGCCGACGCTATCGCGCGCCGATTTGCAAAGAACGTGGCGGAACAGCTCGGGCAGCAGATAGTCGTGGAGAATCGCCCCGGCGCCAGCACAATCATCGGAACCCTTGCCGTCGCGAAGGCCCCACCGGACGGCTATACGATTCTCCTCGCGCAGACCTCTCATATCCAGAATCCAATTCATTTCAAGAAGGTCGCCTATGATCCGCTGAAAGATTTCACGCCTCTGGGCAGGATCGGACTAAGCGCAACGGTTGTTGTGGTTCGTCCCGATTTGGGCGTAAAGAATGTCGATGAATTCGTTAAAGCCGCTCGAGGTAAGCGCTGGAGCTATGGCGCAGGGTCAACCGGACCGCAGGTGATTTTGGAGATTTTCAATAAGGAGAATGATCTGGGAATGACCGGGGCATTGTACAAAGGGGAGACTCCTGCCCTTACCGATCTGCTTGGTGGCCAGATTGAGATGGGATTGTTTTCCGTGTTTGCTGCCAAGAGCTATCTGCTCTCCGGCAAGCTCACGCCCATTGCCGTTATCGGCGAAAAGCGGGTGGCCTCACTGCCAAATGTGCCGACGTTTGCCGAGCAAGGGCACAACGAGATGAGCTATGGGGGAGGCTGGTATGCCTTTTTGGCACCGGCGAACGTACCGCCGGAAATTGCAGGCCGTCTGAGCATGGCTATCAAGGCATTCCTCGACAACCCGGTCGAGAGAAAGTACCTGGAGGATATGGACGTGATTATAAATTGGACCAATGGTAATGCGTTCGCGCCACAAATGAGGCGGGACATGGAGGCTTGGCGCGGGATGGTAAATCGCTCCAGGGTTGTTATAGAGCAGTAATTTTCTGGAGGAGGATGAGGATATCTGCCATCGCACCGTGGACGTCAATGTCCGAAGCCTGTGGTCTTGCGCGAAGGGCCGGATCGCCCGGATGTCAACGGGGGAGGGCGGGGGACGATCAGGCGCCGCACCTTCAGAAGCCGGCGCGAGATATCCGCCAGGGCGATACAGCACGCCGGAGGAAATGGTTTCGGGCATCCCCTGGCTGAGTTTGGCAGGCGCCGCCTCGGTGATTGGCAGCGCCATGGCAATTGCAATTGATGCGGGTTACACGGCGGCTTAATCCGGGCAGCCGGAGCTACTCCGCCTGGGCATCGGCACCGAGATTGTTGATCATCAGGAGCAGTGCACGGCGAGTCGTCTCCACTTCCTTGGCCGGAATGCCATTCAGTGCCAATGCGTTGACTTCTTCGGCAAGCGGAACAAGCAGCTTCTTCAGCTTCCTGCCCAGAGGCGTCAGGAACACGTAGATATTCTTGCGGTTGTCGGGCCGCTGCTCGAGACTGACGTAGCCCAGTTTTTCCATGGCTTTGAGGGCGACTACCGTGGTGGGTTCCATCACGCCTGCCTCTATGCTGAGCTCGCGCTTCGTCAGGCCGTCGCGCTCCCATAGGATGCGCAGGAAGGTCCAGTGCCCCAACTGCACATCGTGGCGGGCAAGCCTCGTCTGCAGCGCTCGCAAGAATCCCCGCGTTGCGTCCTTGACGAGATGTGCCATCCGATCGTTGGGGACTGCTTCGTGCCAGTGCCGCAGCATGCGACTGGCAATTTCGGTATCTCTGGTGTTGCTCGGCATGGAAAGGTCCGGAGGCTCTTCAAGAGGAATTTGTTTATGAGCCTAATATTAACATCATGCCGGAAATGGACTGCGCGGACACGGATCGGCAGGTGGAGGCCGCGAGAGCGGATCCGGCGATGTGGCTGCCGGATATCCGCTGACAGGATCATGCTACTCGGCGACTACCTGGGCCATCTTGATGGCTTCGGCATAGCGCGCTGTCTCGTCGCTGAGCGCCTTGGCGTAGTCCGCGCTCGACCCACCCACCGGCTCTATGCCAGCGACGTGCAACTGCGCGATGACTTCGGGCATCTTGACGGCATTCGCGACGGCGTCTGCCATCTGCTTCACCACGGCCTCAGGCGTTCCCGTCGCCGCGAGCACGCCAACGGTCACGGCATAGTCGTACCCGGGCACCACTTCCGAGATCGCCGGAATCTGCGGTGCGAGCCTGGACCGCTGCAGTGAGTTGGTGCCAAGGATCTTCACCTGGCCAGACTTCACGAAGCCCGATAGCGAGGGCAAGGCGGCGAACACCACTTGCACCTGGTCCCCGATCAGCGCCGGGACGGATTGGCCTGAGCCGCGGAAGGGAATGTGCCTGATATCGATCTTGAGTGAGGCCTTCAGCGCTTCCATCGATAGTTGATGCGTGCTCCCTATGCCGGACGAGCCGTAGTTGAGCTGGCCAGGCTTCGACTTTGCAAGAGCAATGAATGATTGAAGCGAGTTTGCCGGCACACGGGCATTGACTGCCAGAAACAACGGAGATCTCGCCGCCAATGAGACCGGCACGAAATCGCGCTTGGGCTCATAGGACAGGTCCTTGTAGATCGCAGGGTTGATTGTCATCATCGACCCGTCGGTGACCAGAAAGGTATAGCCGTCGGCGGGACTCGTCTTGAGCGCCTGCGCAGCTACCACGCCGTTGGCGCCGGGACGATTCTCGACCACGAATGGCTTGCCCAGCCGTTGTGTCAATTGCTGCGACAGGATACGGGCAACGGTGTCGGGCAGACCGCCCGGCGCATAGGGAACGATCAGCCGGATTGCCTTGTTAGGCCAGGGATCAGCGCCTGCCGGCGCCGCCGTTGGGGCGAATGCGGCGGCCGTCAGGCACAGGCATAGGCACAGCTTGCGCCGTGCGAGATGGTTGGGGGGGCGTCTCATGGTGTCTCCTCTCTTTATATAGTGCGCCGCTATGTCGGGTAAGTCTGATGCGGCAACTCGATGTCCCGGGCCTCACGCGCCGAAGACAGCATCGCGAGGCAGACTTCGAGCGTGGCCTTGGCCCAGGGTCCGCCGTGGATTGGGCGCCGTCCATGAACGACGGCGTCAATCAGTTCGTCGATGACCTCGAAACGCGGCACCGACGGTGCCGGCAGCGGGATGTGTTCCCGTTCCCTATCGCCATAGACCCAGATGCCGTCTGGCATGGGGCGGATGTCGGCATGCTCGCAGCTGACGATGACCGGCCCGAAGTGCTGGTGAGCGAGCGGGGGGGCCGCGCCGGCGGGCGATGTCCAGGATGGCCCGCCGTAGGTGGCGTCCGCCTTTAGTCGTGTTTCCGCCTCGGCCGAGCCGATGCCGGCCAGCCTGCGCCGCGCCTTGCCATAGTCCTCTTCGTGGGCCGGGAAACCCATTTCGGTGAATCCGCCGTTCCACGGGTCCGAGTCGAAGCGGCCATAGCCGCTATAGGTCAGGGAGGCATAACTCCCGTTCTCGAACCAGAGCATGGCGGAATAGGCGCCTTCGGTCGGTCTGGATGGATCCCATCGGCCAAGCGTCGCCCGGACCCGACTGGCCGGGGAACCGGCGAGCAGGCGGACCACGTCGACCTGGTGCGCTGCCTGGCTGAAGACAACGCCGCCGCCAGCCTCGGTCTGAAGTTCCTCCGGGCGCCGCGGCCGGTAGAGAAAGTCCGTGTAGTTCAGGGCGTGGATCATCCGCACCGCGCCGAAGCGGCCCGAGTCGAGCAGGTGACGAGTGTGCAGGTAGGGGGAGTCAAAGCTGTGGCAATGCCCGACGATCATTTGCACGTTGGCCCGCGCGCATGCCTCGATCATCTGGTCGCACTCCGCCATCGATAAGGCCATCGGCTTTTCGACCAGCAGGTGCTTGCCATTCGCCGCGGCAAGGCATGCGTGGGCGGCGTGAAACTGATGTGGACTGGCAACGTAGACTGCATCGATGGCAGGCGAGCGTGCCATCTCAGACAGGTCCTCGTACACCGGGGCGCCGAAATCGCGCGCAAACTGCCGGCGCGCGGTGTCACGCGGGTCGCAGGCGGCGGCGAGGACCACGCGATCGTCCGCGAGGAAGGTGGGCAGCATGAGCGAAAATGCCCGGCCGAGGCCGACGACGCCTAGGCGCACCTTTCCGTCAGGTTTCCGTTTCATAGCTCGATCACGAGTTCGGCGCTTCTCGCACGCGAGACGCAGATCATCACCTGGCCTTCCAGTTCCTCCGGCATCAGGACCATGTCGCGGTGGTCCGCCTCGCCCGCCACCAGCGTGGTGCGGCAAGTACCGCAGGTTCCGCTCTCGCAGGAAGAAGGGACCTCACAGCCATGCTGACGCAGGACATTCAGGATACTCATGCCCACCGGAACCTCGAAGCGCTGTCCGGTACTGTTCAGCACAACATCGAACGGCTTGTCGTCCACGCGCACCTCGCCTCCCTCGTTGAAGCTCTCAAAGTGGATCTTCGTGGCGGGCCAGTGACCCGACATGTCACGCACGGCGTTCATCAGCCCGCGCGGCCCGCAGCAGTAGACGTGCGTGTCGCAGGGCTGCTCCAGCACCGGCCACAGGTCGAATGCCTTGTCGGGATCCCCGAAGTCATGATGGATCGTTACCTTGCCCCGGAGTTCGGGTGCCTGCAACTCATCCAGGAACGCGGTGGCCTCCGGTGAGCGCGTGAAATAGTAGAGCTTCCACTTGGCCGTCGACAGTTCCCCAAAGCTGCGGATCATCGACAGGATGGGCGTGATGCCGATGCCACCGGCGATGAAGATGAACGCCCTGGCATTGCCGACGAGAGGGAATGCATTCTCCGGCACGCCAACGGGAAGCAGGTCGCCTTCCCTGGCGTCGTCGCAAAGGCTCATGGAGCCGCCCTGGCCGTTGGCGTCACGCTTCACCGTGATGAGGTAACGGTGACGTTCCGCGGGGTCGTTGCACAGCGAGTACTTCCTCGGCAGGCCGTTGGGCGTCTGCACCTTGATATGCGAGCCTGGCGTGAAAGGAGGCAGGTCGGTGCCATCGGGCTGCACGAGCTCGAAGCTGCGGATCCCTTCCGCCGGGTCATGGATGCGGGCGATACGCAAGAGCATCTGCGTATCGGCGAGGGGCTGTGTGGTGGTCGTCATGAGTTTCTCTTGTCAGGCGTCGAACCGCATCGACAGGTCGATGGCGCGCACGTCCTTGGTCAGCTTGCCGCTGGATATCCGGTCTACGCCGGTGCTCGCGATGGCGCGCAGCGATTCCCAGTCCACACCCCCCGATACTTCCAGCAGCGCGCGCCCGGCGTTCAGGGCGAAGGCCCGGTGCATTTCGTCCAGGCTGAAGTTGTCCAGCAGAACGTTGGTGGCGCCTGCCGCGAGCGCATCTTCCAGTTCCATCAGGTTCTCGACTTCGATCTGGACGGGCACATCGGCGCCGAGGTGCCTGGCCCGCTCGAGTGCCTCCTTGATCCCGCCCGCGGCCGCGATGTGGTTTTCCTTGATCAGTATCCCGTCCCACAGTGCCATGCGGTGGTTGACGCCGCCGCCAACGCGAACGGCGTACTTCTGGGCCTGGCGCAGCCCGGGCATGGTCTTGCGGGTGTCGAGCATGGCGCAGCCCTTCGGGTTCGGCGATACGTTGGCGATGCGCTCGGCATAGCGGCGCGTCACCGTTGCCACGCCGGACAGCATCTGCAGGAAATTCAGTGCCGGGCGTTCGGCAGATAGCAGCGCCCGCGCATCGCCTTCCAGGCGAACTAGCTCGTTGCCCGCCGTCGCCGTGGCACCTTCGGGGACCAGCCATTCGACCGACGCGCTCGGGTCGAGGCGCAGTATGCAAGCGCTGAACCATGGCTGGCCCGCTATCACCGCGCTCTCCCTGGCGATCACGCGAGCGCGCATGCGCCTGTCGGCCGCCACTAGCTGAGCCGTCCAGTCGGTGCGCCCGATGTCCTCCCGCAGGGCATCCTCGACATTGCGATGCAGCGCCTGCTCCAGGCTCTCGTTGTACTCGAACATCCTTGCTCCCAGGGGCACGCGCCGCAGCACGATCTGCGCGCGCGATCTTGTCAAATGCTATATGACTCGTAGGTGGACGGATGGAAGATGTCTTCCACCGGGACCAGGCGCTCGGACAGTCCCTGGCCATGGTGATGCCGTACAAAGGTCTCCAGGGTCCTGCGGTTCGCTTGAACGCCGTAGGACCAGTAGTCCTCGCCGAGCGTCTCGCGAGCGGCCTTCAGCATCTCCTCGACAAAAGGCATGGTCACCTTCGTCGCCGACGTGTCGGACAGCTGTTCGAGTGCGTGGTCCTTGGACTGGCTGAACGCCTTGAACACCGCGCCGGGAAGCCAGGGATGGGCTTGCGCCAGGGTCTTCCGGACGCCAACCACGTGCATGATCGGAAAGACACCCGTGCGACGGAAATAGTCCTTGGCTTCCGCGGTAGGGTCATCGAACAGCCAGGCAATGTTCTCGTTGCGCAATGCCGTGGCGCCAGGCGGCCGGGGCGCGATAAAGCCGTCGATTTCGCCGCGGTCGAGCATGTCCGAGATCGTGCGTCCTTCCGGCGCGGGCTCGACGCGAACGTCGGCCGGCAACTGGAGCTTGATCTTCTCGGGGCGGCCCGGCATATCGATGCCGCCGCGCACCCACGTGACGTCGGACGGGCGGACCCCGAACTCGTCCTGGAGGATCGCTCGGGCCCATACGATTGCGGTGAGCTGGTATTCGGGGATGCCGATGCGGCAGCCCTTCAGGTCTTCAGGCCGCTTGATGCGGTCCTTGCGGACATAGATCGACGTATGGCGGAAAGCACGGGAGAGAAAGACGGGGACGGCGATGTACGGGCAGTCGCCACGCGAGTGCTTGACCAGATAGCTCGAGAAGGAAAGCTCCGTGATATCGAAGTCCTGGCTGCGCATCGCGCGGAAGAACATCTCCTCGGGGGTGAGGGTCATGTAGACCGGATCGACGCCGTCGATCTGGATGCGGCCATCGAGCAGGGCGCGGGTACGGTCATAGTCGCCCATGGCGACGGAAAGGCGTAGTTTTGTCATCGTGCGATGGCTCCGGGGGCTGGGTCTGATGAATGGAAAGGCGCCGGGACCGTCCTACGCCGGGATCGAGTAAGAGGGCTCGAACTCCGGCCGGTCCTGGCCATCGGCCCATACGTAGGAGACAGCGAAGGTCCGCCAGTCGTCCGACTTCGGCACGACGGCCTGGAACGCGCAGACGTCGGCGGGAACCGCGTTGGCGCCGGTGCCGATCGCCTCGCTGCCTTCCTGAAAGGCCTTGACGGCATCCAGCATCTGCTTGCGGAACTCGACGATGGCGAGATCGCTGGCACCGAGCCGGTCATGGGTTCGGTCAGCAATCGGCCCCATGGTCAGCCACATTGCCACGTCTTGATTGGGAAAGCCTGAGATGCCGGTGAAGTTGCCAGCCTTCATGGCCTGGCGATCCTGCCAGAAGCGGTTTTCCATATTTCGCAGCGGCCGGTAGGACGGGTCCAGGTCGACGCCCACGGTCTGGCGGAGGAACTTGCGCCAGGATTCGGTCTCGGGTGTCTGCGCAGGATGGCCCCAGGCGATAAAGTAGAACGCCGTGTTCGTGTCATCCATCGGGACGTTGACGTTGGCGACGTTGTAGAGATTGTTTGGAGGAATCAATGCCGTCGCGGGGGCAACGAACACGGTCGAGCGGACGTAGTCGTGGGTCTGCGCCTGCTGGATGGGCCGGCGAATGGCGGCATAGCGGAATCCGTAGCCGCCGCGCTGCACCTGCAAGCGCGGCGCCTTGTCGGTCGAGGGACGGAGCCAGAGGTTCGAGGTGGCCTTTGCGCTGCTCACCCGTGCCGGAACCATATCGGAGCTGTGCAGGCTGGAGCTGTGGGCCGAATCGATCGCTCCCTCGAGCACTTGTGCCCAATTGCATGGCAGGAGCACCTTGGCAATGCTCACCCGGGCCTCTTCGCTCGGCGCCCATTGTGGCGGCGTGAATTCCGGTACCGAATCGGCCGGGCCCATATAGGCCCATACCATCCCGCCCCATTCCTTGTTGGGATACGCCTTGTGCTTGACCTTCTGAGCCATGCAGCTCGAGGGGGGCTCCGAAACCATCTCCAGCACGTTGCCTGCGACGTCCATCTTCCAGCCGTGGTAGAGGCAGCGCAATCCACCTTCTTCGTTGCGCCCGTAGACCAGAGAGGCGCGGCGGTGCGGGCAGTATTCGTCCATCACGCCGACCCGGCCATCGCTGTCGCGGAATACCACCAGGTCTTCCCCGAATACGCGAGATTTCACGGGCGCACCGTCAGGTTCCGAAACCTCCTCGATCAGGCATACCGGAGTCCAGTGCCGGCGCATTAGTTGTCCCATCGGCGCGTCGCCTTCGACTCGGCACAGCAGTTCGTTGTCTTCTTTGGTGATCATTTCTGGGCACTCCTGGTGGACGTCTCCCGGGTAGGATCGGTCGTACACATCGGTTGTTTTGGTTAATAAAACTTAGTTGACTAAGCATAATGAGATGGGGCGGCAATGGCAAGAAGGCAGAATGAAAACCAAGGGAAAATACTTAGTGGTATAAGTATATTTTCAGGGGCGCGGGCTCGGCTGGCTTATGCGAAAGCCGGCATTGGCCGAGCGGATGGGGGGGCGAAGGATAGGGTAATGGGGAGCCGTCACGCGAGCGGGCGCGTCTGGCATGGTGCGGGAGGCACAAATGGCGCGCAGCATGTACTCGCCGGGTGCGAGCGTCATTGCAACTGCATCCGGTCGTCGTTGCTGCCGACGGTGAGGAGGTTCTGCGTCTTGTCGAGGTGACGGTCGCCGCATCGCGTGCGAACCCGGTGCCCGACCAGCTATCGCGGGCGAGGTGCCCGACATGCCCGTCCGGGTCGGGCACCGGTGGTACATCGGCCGTCTGGCTGGTTCGGCGGCTACTCCGCCAAGGACAGATTGTTCGCACAACTGTGTGTGCGCAAGCCGGAGGAGGATGCGTGAGCGCAGACGTACTCCGTCAAGGGCTTGCGCACCGCTGTCGCCGGCGGGATCAAGGCCTCGATCGGCAAGGTGGAAGGCGACAACGGCATGTGATGGGTCCCTCGCCGCCCGGCAGCCAGATCATTCGCTGATCTCGACCTCCATGTTGGTGATGGTCGGGAAGTGCTTGTCCTGCTTCAGGTTGACGGTAAACGCCACCCCCTTGCGCTTGCCTGCCATGAAGCCGGTATTGCCATCCAGGTCGGACACAGCATCCTGCAGCGGCGGCGTCAGTTGCTTGTAGAAGGCCAGCACCTGCTCGATGCTGTCGGTGGTCTGCAGCCTGAGCACGCGCCTGGCCTTGGCGTTGCTCAAGGCATCCTGCGCGGTGCGATGGACGATTGCCCGCGGGTACAGCGGCACTTGCGGCGAGAATCCCTTGGTGAGCCTGATTGGCCTGGCCGTCGTGTTGCCGGCATCCAGCGTGATGGTCTCCACCTTGGCGATCTTCTCGCCGCCGTCGGTCTGCAGGTCTTCGGGCACGTCCTGGCTCCACGTCACCAGCGGTTGTGCCTTGGCGCGATCGAAGCCGGGCCGCAGGAAGACCGACAGCAGGCCGTGCTCGTCGTCCTGGCAGCCGTTCTTGCCGCACTCGCGGTGTACAAGCGCCGCAGCCAGCACGTCGCCGCGCCCGTCCACCAGCACGGCCGCGCGTTCGGCGCCGTGCGACAACTGGCGGCGCGACGACAACAGGCGCTGGCCGTCGGGGAGTTCCTGTTCGGCCCGGTTGGTGCGCGACTGCAGTCCGGACAGGATCTGCTCGGCCAGCAAGCCATCCTCCCAGTAGTAGGTGCCGGACGCGTTGCCCGCAAATCGGGTCACGGCGAGATCCAGCGCGGGGGCATCCCTCGTTTCCCTGGGGCTGGTGTCCAGGACCAGGACGGCATCGGCGGCCAGGGCACAGGGCGCGGCGCCGAGGGTGGAGAGCAGCAAAGCCAGTGCGGCGCAGTGGACGGGACGAAATCGAAAAGTCATGCAGTGAGCGGAAAAAGGTAACGATGTCAGGCCGGGAAACAAGTAAAACGGACGCCGGAGCGCCCGTTTTGACGGAAGGCTGCGAAGCCTAATGTGATTAAAAGTATACTTGCTAATGCCGGGTAGTTGAAGCCGGGCACGGATAACGGTGGCGGCGGCGACGACAGGTGGATCGAATAACCCTGCATTTGAATGGATGCATAGCGAGATATGAACAAGAAGATTTCAGTATTCCTGATGGCCGCCGGCACGATCGGGCTTTCCGCACCGGCTCACGCACAGGCGGACCCGGCTGTGCTCAAGGGTATGTATGAGATGTCCCGCAACGTCGCTGGCCTCACCAGCTACTGTGTCGGAAAGGGCTTCCTGAAAGCGGACAGCATCAAGAACGCCAGGAAGATGGTGGCTTTGATGGCGGGCCTTCCCGGCGTCGACACGAGCGGGGGCAATGCCAGCGAGGCTGCGGGTTTGCGCGGCAAGGTGAGGCTGTCCGACGGCAGGGAAGAAGGGATTGAAAGCAGCCCGCCCGGCGTCAGGCAGTGGTGCAAAGACTCGGCGCAAGGCGTGTCGGACGGCTTGAAGAGCGCTGCTGCCGGCTGATCGCGGGGCCGCGCAGAGACAGCTTTCGGCGGCTTCGATGCCAACCGCGCAGGCGCCGCCCGGTACCGCGCCCAGGCTCCCGCGCAAAACCGCATATCGACACGCGTTCTTATTCCTTAAGGATTGAACCGCCACGGGGTAAGTTCATGTTCCAGCCGCGTGGCGCCTTTCATCCCGGCGCCGCGGCGTTACCGAGAACTAGGAACAGGAGCCTACGATGAGCGTGGAAATCATTGGCATGATCCAGAGCCAGAAGCAGTCGGAAATCCATCCGGCCAGCGGCCCGGTGGTGGATCGCGACTATGTGCGGGCGTTTGCGCAAGCGCATGAGAACGCCGGTTTCGACCGCGTGCTGGTGCCGCATCACTCCACCGGCCCTTCCGCCACACTCACCATCGCCTACGCGGCAGCCGTGACCGAGCGGGTGCATTTCATGCTGGCGCACCGGCCGGGCTTTACCGCTCCCACGCTGGCGGCCAGGCAGATTGCTTCGCTCGACCAGTTCAGCGGCGGCCGGCTGGGCGTGCATTTCATCTCTGGCGGCTCGGATTCGGAACAGCGGCGCGACGGCGATTTCCTCGGCCACGACGAGCGCTATGCGCGTACCGATGAATACCTGGGCATCCTGCGGCGCATCTGGACGGAGGACAAGCCGTTTGATCACGAAGGCAAGTATTACCGCTTTACCCAGGGCTTCTCGGAAGTGAAGCCGGCCCAGAAGCCGCATGTGCCGATCTTCTTCGGCGGTGCTTCGGACGCGGCGATTGAAGTTGCCGGACGTCATGCCGATGTCTACGCACTGTGGGGCGAATCGCTCGACCAGGTTCGCGACATCACCACGCGGGTACGCGCCGAAGCGGCCAGACATGGCCGGCAGGTGCGCTTCTCGGTCTCGTTCCGGCCGATCCTGGCGGAAACCGAGACGGCGGCATGGGCCCGCGCCAATGCCATCCTCGAAGAAACGCGCCGCCTGCGCGCGGCGGCCGGCCTGGGGCAGGGCGGCCCGCAGCAAAGCGAAGGCGCGCGCCGCCTGCTCGCCGCCGCCGACAAGGGCCCGCGCGTGGACAAGCGCCTGTGGACGGAGATCGCCAGGCTGACCGGCGCGCGCTCCAACTCCACGGCACTGGTCGGCACGCCGGAGCAGGTAGCCGATGCACTGCTGGATTACTACGATCTTGGTGTGACCACGTTCCTGATCCGCGGCTTCGATCCGCTGGAGGATGCCGTGGACTATGGCCGCGAGTTGATTCCGCGCGTGCGCGAACTGGTGGCGCAGCGCGGTGCCACCACCGGCGCCGGCCGCAAGGCTGCCTGAAGGGGATGGCGAGCGGCACCATGACGACATCACGAAGACAATTCCTGCGCTACGGCGCGGCGGCTGCCGCGAGCGGCGCCTTGCCGTTTTCCGTTTCCGCCCAGGGGCGGCCCGTGCTCAAGGCCGGCGACCAGAAGGGCGGCCTGCGGGCGCTGCTGGAAAGCGCCGGCGAGCTGAAGGGCCTCGCCTACGACATCCAGTGGACAGAGTTTCCGGCCGCTGCGCCATTGGCCGAAGCGCTCAATGCGGGTGCCGTGGATTCCGGCCCGATCGGCGACGCGCCCGCCATTTTCGCGCTGGCCGCCGGCACGCCCATCAAGATCATCGGCGCCAACCGCTCGGACCCGTTCGGCACCGCCGTGCTGGTGCGCGCCGATTCGCCACTCAGGACGGCGGCGGACCTGCGCGGCAAGAGCATCGGCACCAATCGTGGCTCCATCGGCCATTTCGTCGCCCTGAAGGCGCTGGAATCGGCCGGGCTCAAGCCAGAGGATGCCAGCCTGCGCTTCCTGCCGCCTGCGGACGCCAAGCTTGCCCTGGTCAACGGCTCGGTCGATGCGTGGGCCACCTGGGAGCCCTACACCGCGCTGGCCGAGACCAGCGGCCACGCACGCGTGCTGGTCAGCGGACGCGGGCTGTGGTCGGGGCTGAGCTACCTCGCGGTGACGGACAGCGCGCTGGTTGCCAAGCGTGACGTGCTGCGCGATTTCCTGCAGCGCGTGGTGCGCGCGCAAGTGTGGTCGTACCAGCATGTGGACAGCTTTTCCGCCGCGCTGGCGCGCATCATCGGCATCCCGCCGGAGGCGGCGCGGCTGCAGTTCGAACGGCGCCATACGCAATGGCGCAATATCGATGCGCAGTTGATCGCCGAGCAGCAGCGCACGGCGGATTTCTACCTGAAGGCCGGGTTGCTCAAGCAGCGGCTGGATGTGCGGACGACGTTCGATACCGGCTTTCCGCTGGCTGTCTGAGATGCTCCGCCGGCGGCCGCGCCTGCGCGCGACCGGATATCCGGGGCCGGCGGTTCCCCGGCTCACGGCTCACTAACGCACTAACGCACTAACGCAGCCTGACGCATTCCTCCGCGATGGTCGGGTGGTTGCCGGGTGTAGCGTCGAATTGCGCTTTGGTGGCGCCGCAGGTCAGCGCCACGGCGACTCCCTGGATGATCTCGCCTGCGTCCGGGCCTACCATATGCACGCCAACCACCCGCTCTTCGGCGCCCGCCACGACCAGTTTGATGAATACCTTGCCGTCATGCTCGCTCATCCGCTCGCGCAGCGGGCGGAACGTCGACTTGTAGACCTTCATCTGCGTGTGCCGCGCGCGGGCTTCGCGTTCGCATAGCCCGACCGTGGCCAGGTTTGGATTGGCAAATACGGCCGTGGAGACGCGTTCAAGGCGCGCACGCCGCGAATGGCGCGGACCGGCCCGCGTGTCCGGCTAGACGGCCGGGCTTGCAAGGACCGGCGATGCGAGGCTGGCCTGGCGCTTGCCAGGGCGCTTCCATTACACTCCGGCGACGGTAATCATCCCTCCCCATTTCCCTTCCTGTCCGCGCCATGCGCCTGCGTCATCTCGAAGTGTTCCATGCGGTCATGCGTACCGGCTCTCTCAGCCGCGCCGCGCAGCTGCTTTGCGTTTCCCAGCCGGCCGCCAGCAAGGTACTCGCCCATGCCGAGCGCGATCTCGGGCTGAAGCTGTTCAAGCGGGCACACGGGCGCCTGCTGCCGACCCGCGAGGCGGAACTGCTCTACGCCGAGACCGGGCACCTGTTCGCGAACCTGGAGAATGTCAGGCGCCTCGCGCGCAATCTCAAGCGGCATCCCGAGGGCCATTTGCGCCTGGGCTGCCTGCCGAGCCTCGGGCTGAGCCTGATTCCGCAGGCGGTGCGCGATTTCCGCGTGCAGTGTCCCGGTGTTTCGCTGGAGATCCAGACCCGCCACAGCGACGAACTCCTGGCGCTGGTGCTGTCGCGGGATCTGGATCTCGCGGTTGTCTTCGATCCGCCGGCGCGGCCCGGCGTGGCGGTGGCCGATCTTGGCCGCGCCGCGGTGGTCTATCTCGGGCCGCCGCAGGGCGAGGCGGCGGATGGCCCGGTCCGCCTGGAGAAACTGGATGACCAGCACTGGATCGGCATCGGCAACAGCGATCCGCTCGGCGGCCTGATCGCGCAGGCTTGCCACGCGCTTGGGCTGGACGAGCGCACGCCCATGATCGAGGCGCGCACCTATTACGTGGCGGCGGCCCTGGCGGAGTGCGGCGTGGGCTATGCGCTGGTGGACCAGTTTACCGCGCAGTTCGCCGCGCGCGCCAGCCATGGCGACCTCACCGTGCGGCCGGTGGCGCCGGCACTCTCTGTAGGGGTGATGGCGATCCATCCGGAGGGCGGCGTCTCGTCGCACGCCCTGGATGCGCTGCTGGAGGTGTTGCGCACCCAGCTGGCGGCAACGCCCTTGCCGGCATGCCCATAACCTTAGGTTATGGGGCGCGCCTTAAAGATCATTTGAAGCTGGCTCCTGCCGCGTCCACACTCTCGCTGTTCCCAGCCAGTCCGCCAGCGGCGGCCCTGGCGGGGACGGCGGGCAGTAGCTGGCATTGGCGGAATATCGAGGCAGGAGAACATAGCATGCGGGTTTGCGTACTTGGCGGTGGCGTGGTCGGTGTCGCCAGTGCATATTATCTGGCGCGCGAGGGGCACAGCGTGACCCTGCTGGAAGCGCGCGGGGGACTGGCGCTGGAAACCAGCCTGGCCAACGGCGCGCAGCTTAGCTACAGCTATGTGGCGCCGCTGGCCGATCCCGCTGTACTGCCCAAGCTGCCTGGCTGGCTGCTGAACCGCGAATCCCCGCTGCGCTTCGTGCCGAGGCTGGACCCGCACCAATGGCGCTGGTGCCTGGCCTTCCTGCGCGCCTGCCGCGGCGATGTGGCGCGTACCGTCACCGCCGAGCTGCTTGGGCTGGGCTACCACAGCCGCACCCTGATGCACGACCTGGTAGCGAGAGAAAAGCTGGATTTCGACTACCAGCGCAACGGCAAGCTGGTGGTGTACCGCGATCCGGCGGCGTTTGCCGGCGCGCGCCGGCAACTGGATTACCAGGCCGGGCTCGGCAGCAGCCAGCAGGCGCTCGACGGCGCGGCGTGCGTCGCGCTGGAGCCAGCGCTGGCCCATCTGGGCGGCCGACTTGCCGGCGGCATTCATACGCCCAGCGAAGACGCCGGCGATTGCCATGCCTTCACCACGAACTTGGCCGAACTGACCGCGCGGCGCCATGGCGCGCGGTTCCTCCGCGGCGAACGCGTGACCGGACTGCGCCGCGAGGGCCGCGCCGTGGTGGCGGTGCAAACCGAGGGCGGCGAGATCGAGGCGGATGCGTTCGTGGTATCGGCAGGCATGGGTAGCGTTCCCTTGTTGGCGAGGCTGGGCCTGCGCCTGCCGATGTTCCCGCTGACCGGGTACAGCCTGACCGCGCCGGTGGAGAGCGGCAGGCACCGGCCGCCCGGCATCAGCATCACCGATCTGCACTACAAGGTGGTGTACGCGCGCCTGGGCCAGCGCCTGCGCATTGCCGGCATGGTGGACCTGACCGGGCGGCACCCGCGTACCGACCAGCGGCGCATCGCCTTGCTCGGCCGGCAGGCACGCGAGACCTTTCCCGACGGCGCGGATTTCGGCGCGGCTACCTCCTGGTGCGGCAGCCGGCCGGCCACGCCCGACAGCAAGCCGTTGATCGGTGCCACGCCGTATTCCAACCTGTGGCTGAACACCGGCCACGGCGCGCTCGGCTTTACCCTCGCTTGCGGCAGCGCGGCATTGCTGGCTGACGCCATCGCAGGGCGCCAGTCGCCGCTGGATGCCTCCGCCTTTGCGTTGGCGCGCTGATCGATCCCTGAATCCGGAGTTGAACCATGCCCTCCTGTGACTTGTTGTTCCTGAATGGCCAGCTGATTGATGGAACCGGGGCCCCCCGCCGCACTGGCGCGCTGGCGGTTGCCGGCGGCCGCATCGTCGCCATTGGCGAATGCGCTGGCTGGGAGGCTGCCCGTGCGGTTGACGCCACTGGCCGCGTGCTTGCGCCGGGCTTTATCGATGTCCATACGCACGATGACACGGCCTTGCTGAAGACGCCGGCGATGCCCGCCAAGACCAGCCAGGGCGTGACCACCGTGATTGCCGGAAATTGCGGGATCAGCATCGCACCGCTGGTGCCGCGCGACCCGCTGCCCCAGCCGCTGGCGCTGCTGGGGGAAGCCCCCGACTTCCGCTTTGCCACCGTGGCGGAATACCGGAGCGCGCTCGAGGCCGCGCCGCCCAGCGTCAATGTCGGGCTTCTGGTCGGACACAGTACGTTGCGCGCGGGCGCGATGCAGGACACCAGCGCTGCCGCGAGCGAAGGGGAGATCGAGGCCATGAGCGCGGCGCTGGCGCAGGCACTGCGCGACGGCTGCCTGGGCCTGAGCACCGGGCTGAGCTATCCGGCCAGCCGCGCGGCGCCCACTGCCGAGGTGGTGGCGCTGGCGCGGGTGACGGCAAGCCATCCCGGCGCGATCTACACCACGCATATGCGCAGCGAGCGCGACCAGGTGATCGAAGCCGTGCGCGAGACGCTGGAGATCGGACGCGAGGCGGCCATTCCCGTCGTGATCTCCCACCACAAATGCATCGGGCGCCGGAATTTCGGCAAGACCACGGTCACGCTGGAGTTGATCGACCGCGCGCTTGCCGCGCAGGATGTCGCGCTCGACGTTTATCCCTACACCGCCAGTTCCACCGTGCTGTTGCCGGAATTTGTCGGCGAGGCCGAGCGCATCATCGTCACGAGTTCGCAGCCGCACCCTGAGCAGGCCCGCCGCGATCTCCACGAGATTGCCGCCGAGTGGGGCGTGTCGCAGGAAGAAGCGGCGGCGCGGCTGGGGCCCGCCACCGCCATCTATTTCCAGATGGACGAAGCCGACCTGCGTCGCGTGCTGGCGCATCCGCGCACCATGATCGGCTCGGATGGCATCCCCGGCCCCTATCCGCATCCGCGCCTGTGGGGCAGCTTCCCGCGCGTGCTGGGCCATTACGCGCGCGAGCTGGGGCTGCTAACGCTGGAGGACGCGGTGCGCCGCATGACGTCGCTGCCGGCATCGGTCTTCGGGCTGCCAGGGCGCGGCGTGCTCCGTGAGGGATATGCGGCGGACCTGGTGCTGTTCGACCCGGACGGCGTGATCGACCGCGCCGACTACACGAAACCGTGCGAGCCGTCGGTGGGGATCGAGCAGGTCTATGTGAACGGCTGCGAGGTATGGGGCCGCGACGGCGCCACCGGCGCGGCCGCAGGCCGGTTCCTGACGCGCCGAGCCCCGAACCCCGAGCCTTGAACCTTGAGACAAAAAGACTGAACTACCCGAGGAGACCAGACATGAAACTTCCCCTTTCCCTGTGGCTGCCGGTGCTGGCGGCCATCGCCGTTGGCTCGGCCGCCGCCCCCGCGGGCGCAGCCTATCCGGAGCGGCCCATTACCCTGGTGATTCCGTTTTCGGCCGGGGGGCCGACCGACGTGGTCGGCCGCATCGTCGCGGGTAAGGCATCCGAGATCCTGGGCCAGCAGATCGTGGTCGATAACCGAGTGGGCGCGGCCGGCACCATCGGCCTGGCGGCGGTTGCGCGCGCCAGGCCGGATGGCTACACGCTGGGGCTTGCCACCGTCAGCACGCACGGCACGGCACCACACCTGATGGCCAAGCCGCCTTATGACCCGGTCAAGGATTTCACGCCGGTGACCAACCTGGTCAGCAGCCCCAATATCCTGAGCGTGCATCCGGGCTTTCCGGCGCAGACGCTGAAGCAGTTCGTGGCCCATGTGCAGCAGCGCCCCGGCAAGGAGAGCTATGCCAACGCCGGCGCGGGCGGCATCAACGACCTTGGCATGGCCTGGTTCCTGCAGCTCAACAATGCCGCCATGGTGAGCGTGCCGTACAAGGGCTCGGCCCCGGCATTGAACGATGCGATCGGCGGCAACGTCACCACGATTTTCGATAACTTCCCGTCCTCGCTGCCGTTTATCAAGGCGGGCAAATTGCGCGCCCTGGCCATCACCGGCACGCAGCGCAACGACAAGCTACCCGATGTGCCGACCTTCGCCGAGCTCGGCTACAAGGACTACGACGTCAACGCCTGGTACGGCGTGGTGGCGCCGGCGCAACTGCCGGCCGACGTGCGCGCCAGGCTGGCGGATGCCTTCATCGCCGCGCTCAAGGATCCAGGCACCCGCCAGCGGCTGATCGATGCCGGCGCTTATCCGGTGGGGAACAGCCCGGAGTCGTTCGCGCGCCAGATCGGCAAGGAATACGAGCGCTGGGGCGCGGTGATCCGCAAGGCCGGGATCACGCCGCAGTAGTTTGAACGAAGCCGGGGCGGGGAGCGCCACGGCCGGAAGAAATACGAGAAGACGGAGATGGCATGACCTCATTGACACAAAAAGCCACAGCCTCGCCGCCACCGGCGGCCGCTAGCGGGCTTCAGCCCGGCCGGCGCAATGCCGCCATCGCGGTGTTCCTGCTGGGACTGGCGATTGCGTTGTACACCCACTTCACCGTGCCCGGGCAGACCAGCCTGTGGGGGCTGACGCCGGTACTGGTGTTTGCCGTCATTGCGCTGCTGGGGGTGGACATCGTGCTATCCACCATCGCCGCGATCGTGCTGGGTGCCATCATGACGGGTACCACGCCCATCGGCATGGGCAAGCTGCTGGCCGATTCGCTGGGCTCCTTTATCGCGGTGGTCGGCCTGATCATCGTGCTGGGCGCCGGCGTGGGCGAGGTGGCCTCGCGCACCGGCGCGGCGGAGCAGATGGTACGCGCCATCGTGCGCCGCATCGGGCTGTCCAACCAGGTGCGCGTGCGGCTTGGCATTATGGTGACGTCGACGCTGATCTGCGGCGCGCTGGGCACGCTGGCCGGCGGCAACGCTATCATCGCCGCGGTGGTGATCCCGATTGCCGCCGCCGTGCGCCTGTCGCCGCCTGCGGTGGCGGCGCTGTTCCAGACCGCCGGATCGGCCGGCCTGGTGCTGGGACCCTTTACGCCCAATGTGGTCACGGTGACCGGGCTGACCGGCCTGAGCTACCCGGAATACCTGCTGGTGGCCGGCATCCCGATGGCCGCCGCGACCTTGCTGAGCGGCTGGTTCATGTCCGGCCGCATCCAGAAGATGACCGAGGCCAGCCACCAGTACGAAGAGGCGGGCGCGGGCGGCATGGCTGCCATCGACCTCAACGCCACGTCGTCGCGCAAGGCCGTGCGCGCCGCATGGGCCTTCTGCCTGACCATCGTCGCGCTTGCGGTGGCCGGGGTGCTGGCCAAGGCGGGCTACGCGTTCGCCATCATCGTCATGGTGTCGCTCGCCACCACCACCGGGCTGGCGGGCGGCATGAGCCCGCGGGCCATCCTGCAGGCCATGTACGCGGGTGCCGGCAAGCTGATCTGGATATTCTTCCTGTTCTGGCTGTTCAACCCGGTGCTGGTGCTGGTCGACAAGCTCAACGCTTACCATGCTTTGCTGGACCTGGCGAGCCCGCACCTGGCAGGCATCGGCGGTGCCATGCTGTGCGTGATCGTGCTGTGGTTCAACGTGATCGGGCATATCCCCGGCGCGGCGGTGGCCCAGATGACCTTCACTGCCAAGATCTTCGGCCCGCTGCTGGCCGCAGCCGGCGTCGGCCCGGCGGCCACCACCGCCGTGATCCTGGGCAGCTCGCAGATCGACTGGTTCGGGCCGTTTCCTACCTCCGACATGTTCGGCCAGATGGGGCTGGCGCGCTCGACGCAGCTCAAGTACATGCTCTATAACGGCTGGGCCGTGATCGTGGTGAACCTGTGCCTGTTCTCCTCGCTGTTCTTCTTCCTGGTTTAAGGAGACACGAGCATGTTCCCGTTAGGAAACCGTACGCTGGACACGCAAGCCCTGCGCCGGCATGTTGAAACCGGGCTGGCGCCGCTGCTCGCGGCGACGCCGGCACGCCTTTCGCTCAGCCTGCGCAGCCTCGACGGCAGCGTGGTGCTGGAGCGCGATGCCGCCCGGGTGCAGCCGTCCGCCAGCATCATCAAGCTTCCCATCCTGCTGGCACTGCTAGAGCAGGTGGCGAGCGGCCACTGCCGGCTCGACCAGCAACTTGCCCTGGATGCGGGCGGCGCGCGCGTGGGCGGTACCGGCATTCTCCATCAGTTGCCCAGCGTGGCCAGCCTGTCGCTGGCGGAGCTGGCACGGCTGATGATCGTGCTCAGCGACAACGTCGCCACCAACGCCCTGATCGGCCTGCTCGGTTGTGCCGAGGTCACGCAGTGGTGCAGGGGCGCCGGCCTGGCGGGAAGCTGTTTGCAACGGCGCATGATGGACGCCGCGGCACGGGAGGCCGGCCTGGACAATTTCACCAGTGCGGGCGATGCCGCGTCGGCGCTCGGCTGGATGCTACGCGAGGCGTCGTTGCCTGCGGAACTGCGGGCCTTTGCGCTTTCGCTGCTGGCCGACCAGCGCGAACGCGCGCACTTCGGCGCCGCGCTGCCGGCGCAGACGCATCTTGCCAACAAGACCGGCCAGTTGCCGGGCCTGCGCCATGATGCCGGCATTCTCACCGTGGGCGATTACAGCGCGGTGCTGGTGGTGCTGGCCGATGGCTTTACCGATCTCCGCACCGCGGACAGCCTCAATGGCGGGGATGGCGCCGAACTGCTGGCGCGGATAGCGCGGGTGGTGGCGGAAGGGTTGCAGGCACAGGCACAGGCACAGGCACAGGCACAGGCACAGGCACAGGCACAGGCACAGGCACAGGCACAGGAATAAGGAGCAGTCATGCCAATCAGAGTGGCAGCCGTTCAACTCGACAGCCGGCAAGACCGGGAGGCGAACCTTGCGGCGCTGGAGCGCTGGATACTCGCAGCGGCCGACGACGGCGCAAAGCTGATCGTGACGCCGGAATACAGCGATGTGCGCGGCGGAGCGCAGACGCTGCGCGCCGCGGCCAGCCCGGTACCCGGCGAGGTCACCGGACGCATCGCGGCGCTGGCGCAGCGCACCGGTTGCTGGATTCACCTGGGCTCGATGCATGAGCGGCTGGCGGGCCAGGCCCGGCTGGGCAACAGCGGCATTACCTTTGCGCCGGACGGCACCATCGCCGCGCGTTACCGCAAGGTGCACCTGTATGACGCGGTGGTCGATGGCATTCCCTATCGGGAGTCAGCCGACTTCGCGCCCGGCGAACACCTGCAGACCGTCGAGGCGGCGGGGCTGACGCTTGGTCTTAGCATTTGCTACGACCTGCGCTTCGGCGAGCTGTATCGCACGCTGCGCGGGCGCGGCGCCAATGTCCTGGTGGTGCCTGCCGCCTTCAACTTGCATACCGGGCGGGATCACTGGGAGACCTTGCTGCGCGCGCGCGCCATCGAGAACCAGTGCTACGTGGTGGCGGCCGCCCAGATCAGCGGCGCCGGGCCGGGGTTGCCGTGCCTCGGGCGCAGCATGATCGTCGATCCCTGGGGCACGGTGCTGGCCTGCATGCCAGACCGCACCGGCTATATCGTGGCCGATCTCGATCCCGTGCGGGTGACGGCCCTGCGCGCCGGGCTGCCGGCCTGGGAGCATCGCCGCACCGACCTGTATTTCCGCGAGGTGGATGGCGTGGCTGGCTCAGCGGCGGCTGCCACGCGCGGATAGCGGCTGGATTGCCGCCGGGCCATGCACGCGGGCCTTGCCCAGCAGTACGAACACCGCGAACGCCGTGGCCAGGGCAGTGGCCGCCAGCACGTGGATAGCCATGCCCGCAACAGCGCGCCGATCTGGATACTGTGGCCGGCGAGCCGGCATCTCTCGCCCAAGCTCAGGGTGTTGATCGACTTCCTGGGCGAGCGGCTGTTCCCGTGCCACTAGCTAGCTACTAGCTACTAGTGCAGTGGCAGCACGAGATCGGATTCACGCAGGCTGACCACCCGGTTGCGGCCGCTGCGCTTGGCCTGGTACAGCGCCTCGTCCGCGCGGGCATAGGCCTGTTCGAAGCTGGTGCCGGGCGGGTTCCAGCTCACGCCGAAACTGGCCGTCACCTGCAGGCTCCGGGGCAGCGCAAACGCGTGGTTGGCGATATGCAGCCGCATGCGTTCCGCGAGCTTGACCGCGCCGTCGAGCGTGCGCCCCGGCAGCAATGCGGCGAACTCCTCGCCGCCCACCCGGCCGATCAGCCCGCCATCCGGCACGGTTTGTTCCAGGCAGTCGACGACACCGCGAATCACGGCGTCGCCCACCGGATGGCCAAGCGTGTCGTTGACCCGCTTGAAGTGGTCGATGTCGAGCACGATCAGCGACAGGCTGCCGCCGGCAAGCAACGATCCGGCCCGCTCGATGATGGCGCCGCGGTTCAGCGCGCCGGTGAGCGTATCCCGCGTCGCGCGGAACTCCAGTTCGCGCGCCAGGTCCTGCAGCCGGTGGTTGAGCCGGTTCATTTCCAGCTCTTCGCGGTCGCTGCGCCGTATCAGCCGCCGTGTCTCGCGCATCAGCCGTTCGTAATGGCCAATCAGGTCGCCGAGCTTGTCGCGGTACGCCTGGGCGCCGGCATCGGGATTGGCGAATACCGCCCTGGCACCGGCCAGGACGCTGTTTTCCGACTCGAAAAGATCTGGCTCGGTCATGCGCGGCTCAGCTTGTCGTCGTGGCGTGGTCGAAGAATGCGATGGCCGGAAAATCGGCGTGCAGGTCCTGGCCGAATTCCAGGATGGTGTCATCGTCCACGTCGTGATACCAGTGCAACGTCACCCGGTTGCCCTTGTCGGCCGCATCGTTCATGGCATCGAACATGCTGAACAGCACCTTGGTGCTGGAGCTGTTGAAGTAGGTCAGCGCAACGTGGACGGTGACCTCCGTGTCCTCGCACGCAGCCAGGTACTTGCGCAGGCGCAGGATCACGTCGCCGTAGAACACGGCGGCATTCTCCGGATAGGACTCGCCCCTGAGCGAGAGGGTGTGCTGCTTGAAATCGAAGCTCACCTCGGGCGAGGTCGGCGTGGCGGCTATGAACAGGTTTTCCATCAGGTTCCCTTTTGATCCCGTTCAGATTGTTCAGATGGTTGCGGTGAGGAAGAACATGGTCGAGACCGGGTCCGTATCGATAGGCTGGAAGCTGTACTCCAGGGGCGCGCTGGCGTCGCGGGCCACCGTCAGGAAGCCGAGGCCTGCGCCCTTGCTGCCTTCCGGCGCTTCCGCGCGCATGGTTGCCTTGTACGCCTGCTTGATCTGGTCCAGCGTCATGCTGCGCAACGGCTCCAGCGCGGCGCGCAGTTGTCCCACCCTGGCGACCGCCACCGGGTTGGAGCACATCAGCCGGTAGCGGTCGTCGACCATGCAGATGCAGACCGAGCCGTGCCGCAGCTGGTTGCTGTCCTGCGTGGGCGGGGTCAGCGCATCGGACGAGTAATGGACGATGTTCTGCGCCATCTCCACGAACGAGGAGAAGAGCTTGCGCCGGGTCGATCCGTCCACGCCGCTTACCGTCAGTTGCAGCCGCACCGCGTCCGACATCGCCGCAATGATGTTCTGGGAAAAATAGCCGACGTAGTAGAAGATCACGTTGCGTTCCCTGGCCATTTCAAAGAATGGGCCATATTCGTTGTCAATCGAATTACCGTTCATATCTGGACTATCGAACGCGAACTATTGAACGCGAAAACAGAAAAAAGTGAGATCGTCGCGGCGGCGGTGATGGCCTTGCCATGCGCGATACTGATCCAGCACCGCCTGGTTGATCTGAGCCGCCGAGGCATGCCGGCTTGCCCGGATCGCTTCGCGGATACGGCGCTTGCCAAAGGCAATCTCCTTGGGGCCGCCGATCTGGTCGATCAGCCCGTCGGTGGTCACGAACACCACGCCGCCAGGCTGGGTCTGGATCACGCGGTTCCGCCACGCAAAATCCAGGTCTGTGTCGACATAGCCGACGCCCGTGCGCTCGCCGTCCAGGATCTCGCCTTCTTCGTCGCCGGGCTGCAGCACGAACAAGGCGCTCTTGGCGCCGGCGAACGCGAGCCGCCGGCTAGCGTTGTCGAACCAGAAGAACGCCGCATCCATGCCGTCATTGGACCCGGGCGTGTCGTCGTCGCCATCGATCTGGCCCAGCATCTGCTTGATGCCACGGTTCACCGCCGCCAGCAGCGCCCCGGGGTCGCGCGGGCCGCGCTGCTCGATGGCCTGGATCAGGATGGACGAGGAGATCAGGGTCAGGAACGCGCCCGGCACGCCGTGGCCGGTGCAATCGGCCAGCGCGGCGAACCAGCCATCTTCAAAGGCGGCAAAGTGATAGAAATCCCCGCCGACCACATCGCGCGGCTCCCACACCAGGCTGGCGTCGCCAAGCGTTTTGGCAAGCGCCTCGCGAGAGGGGCGCAGCATCGAACGCTGGATGGTGCTGGCGTAGTCGATGCTGTGCATGATCTGGCGGTTCTTCTCGGCCTGCATGTCCGCGACCACGCGCATCAGCTGCAAGCCATGCCCGATGCCAAGGAAGCGGCCATCCCGCGCGATGATGAAGCCGTCGGCAAGCGCCTTCTCGCCATACTCCACCGCCTTGAAGGTGAGGGCCTCGATGCTCATCGCGGCATCGACCACCAGCGGCTCCTTGTCCATGAAGGCGATGCAGCTCTTGCGGTTATACAGCTCCCGGTGATAAGGCTTGCTCATCTGCGACATGAAGATCGCGCGATTGATCAGGCCGATCGGCGTGCCGTTCTCGGTAACCGGCAGGCTGGCAAGGTCCCGGTGCTTGCCGAATACATCCAGCACTTCCTGGTTGTTCTGCTCCGTGGTCACCGATGGCGTGGTGACGCAGAGATCCTCGGCACAGGGCTGCCGAAAGCGGGAACGAGCCAAGTGTGAGTCAACCGGAACGTCAGGCATCGCCAGGGCATTCGGACTATTGGGAAGCCGCCGATTGTATGGCGCGCGCATGACGGTTACGTGACATGTGACGCACGGCCCATCCTGCTGGATGTAGCGTCGCTAGCCACCGCTGGCTACCGCTAGCCACCGCTAGTCGGTTGCCGGCGCGCTCGCTTCCTTTAGTGCCGCCGCGTCATACTCACGCGCCGCATCGGCGGCGCGGCCCTTTCCCAGCACGCGGAAGGTGGCCGGATCGGCGCCGTCGATCGCCACCAGGTTCACATAGCCGACGATGTAGGCATGCTTGCGGTCGCGCGCGAAGTCGGCGTCGAGAAATTCGAGGGTGGGCAGGTGCACGCGCCTGGCCGATACCGGGCGGCGCCCGAAGAAGAGCTGCTCGCCGGCCAGCAGGAAGCCGGGGTGGGGCACCTGCAGCGCATCGTGCGGCGCGGCCACCTTGAGCGGCTTGCCGTCGCAGAACAACTGTGCGTCGTCCCACGCGTAGCAGCCCGCGATGCGCAAGGTATCGGGGTTCACACCTTTTTTGGCCGTGCCGCGATGGAAGGCGCGGCTGGCATCCCGGGCCCACGAACGCTGCAGCACGGTAAAGCCGGCGGGATCGACCTTGCGCAGGGCTTGCGGCGTTTCATAGTGGTTCGGTGCGTAGAACACGGTGACGCCGTCGCTGAGATAGCCGTCCCCCAGCGTTTGCAAGCTGCATATCGGCCGCGAGGAAAGCAGGGTCAGTTCGCATGGGCCTTCGCTGTACCGGTGCAGCCAGTGGATACCATGCGCATCGCCACAGAACACGCCGGTAAAGCCGTGGCCAACGGGCAGTTCCCGCGCGGCAAAGGTGTCCGGATCGAGCCCGGTAAGGCGATGCCCGTCGTATAGCACATCGCGCGCTGGCGTGGCTTCTGCGGCTGGCGCCTGCAGGCGGTGCCACCAGTAATCCTGCAGCGTGGGGAGAGCGGCGAAGAAGTCCCGCCAGCGCTCCACCTCGTCCTGGTCGAGCGCGGTCCTGCGCTTGCCGTCGTCGATCGGGCCGAGCTTGTCGGTCATGCGCAGCGGGCCGTCGCCATTAGGCGCCACCACCAGGCTGGCGCGGTCGGCATCGATGCGCTGGCCGAAGTAGTAGACATGCCTGGCATCCGCAATGTAGTTGCCCGGGAGGCCCACCACGGTGGCGCCGTCGGCGCCGATCACGCGCTTGCCGTTGAAGTAGGCCGACTCTGCGTCCACCGCGTAATAGGCATGCGTGCAGGCCACCGGCTGCAGCGGGCCGCTCTCCGGCCAGTGCCAGCCCTGGTAGGTGAGCGGCCGGAAGGCCTGCGGGCTGCGGGTGCGGATGGTCTTGCCGGTAATGAAGTATGCCTGGCGCGCATCGCGGGCGTAGCGCTCGTTCAGGACTTCGAAGGTGGCTGGATCGGCGTCTTCGATCCGGTAGAAGTAGTGCCAGGCCGTGCCGCTGCCTTGCTGGGCCTGCACGATGACGTGCTCGCCGTCGGTGAACCAGCGTCCGTCGATGCAGCGAAACGCCTGCGGGCGGGCGATGGGCAGCGGGTTGCCGTCCTTTCCCCAGAGCGGCCGGTCGTTGTATGACCAGATCACGGTATCGCCTTCGATGAAGTACGAAGGATGGTTGGTTGGCTGGCGCGATGCAGTCATGAAAGGCCGTTCAGAATGCCGAGTGGAGCAAAGCCGACATGGTAAGTGGTAATCCAGCACAGGCCAATGCCCTCCGCTTTTCATGATTGCAATTAACGGCCAGAAATTCTCCTCGCCCATATGTAGCGCGCCGGCCGCTTGCGGCCGGCGGCAGAGGCGTGCAGGATGTGGGGCGGTAAGCAAAACCCATCAATGAATTAGACGAACTGGAGACCTTATGCCGTACATGCTGCTCATCGTCGAACCGATTGGCCAGCGCGCCGGGCGCACCCCGGAACAGGGGCGCGAAGCCTACGCCAGCATGCAGCGCTTTGCCGAAGGCCTGAATGCGCGCGGGGCGCTCCTGGGCGTCAACTCCCTCACCTCGGAAGCCAACGGTGTGCGCGTGCAGGTGAGGGAGGGGCGGCGCGACCTGCTTGACGGCCCGTTCGCCGAGGCCAAGGAAATGATCGGCGGCTACTTCCTGGTCGACTGCGCCACGCAGGACGAAGCCATCGCCATCGCCGCCGAATGCCCCGCCGCGGCGTGGTGCACCGTGGAAGTCCGCGAGGTTGGCCCTTGCTTCATGTAAGGCCGCTGGGGGGCCGCGGCGTGGCGCAGATTAGGTAGTTACCCTGCGTCGGGATTTTTTTCGCATTGCGTGTCGATCAGGGCGCGCGTGGTTCGTCGTACCGGTAAGAGCCACCGAAACGGCAAGGCTCACTACCGACAACGGATTACCCCGAGTACAAGGAGAACTGCAATGCGATTCATGATCCTGGTGAGAGCCACGCAAGGCAGCGAAGCCGGCACGATGCCGGAAGAAGGCCTCTTCGCCGCGATGGCGGCCTATCACGAGCAACTGGCCAAGGCGGGCGTGTTGCTGGACGCCGCCGGCCTCAAGCCCACCTCCGCCGGCTGGCGCATCCGCTATGCCGACGGACAGCGCACGGTCATCGACGGACCGTTCGCCGAGACCAAGGAAGTGGTGGCGGGCTACACGCTGATCCAGGTGCGCAGCCGCGATGAAGCCATGGAATGGGCGCGGCGCTTTCCCTCGCCGCACGGCGAACTGGCCGACGGCGAGATCGAGGTACGGCAGCTGTTCGAGCTGGAAGACTTCGGGCCCAGCCCGTCGGTGCAGCGCTTCCGCGACATTGGCGCGGGCCAGCATTGAACCCGGCGCCAGACCCGAAACCCTCCCAGCCAGCCAATCCTCGGACACCCATCATGCTCAAGACCATCCTGCTAGTCGCCTTTTCGGTTGTCGCCCTGTTGCTGATCTTCACCGCCACGCGCCCCGATACCTTCCGCGTGGAACGCAGCGCCAGCGTCAAGGCGCCGCCCGAACGCGTGTTCGCGCTGATCAACGACCTGCACAGCTTCAACCAGTGGAACCCGTATGAAAAGAAGGACCCGGCGCTCAAGGGCACCTACGGCGGCACGCGCAGCGGGCAGGGCGCCGCCTATGCCTGGGAGAGCGACAAGGTGGGCGTGGGACGGATGGAGATCGTCGACACGGTGCCCGCCTCCAGGGTCACGATGAAGCTGGATTTCTTCAAGCCGTTCGAAGCCCACAACACCGCCGAATTCACGCTCAGGCCGGAGGCCGGTGCCACGCGCGTCACGTGGTCGATGCAAGGCGCCGTGCCGTTCTTCGCCAAGCTGGCGCACCTGGTCTTCAACATGGACAAGATGGTGGGCAAGGACTTCGAGGAAGGGCTGGTCAACCTGAAGACGCTGGCCGAGGCGCCGGCGGCCCGGTAAGCCCCGGCCATCTCCAGACATGCACGCCAACACGCGATTCCGGATTCCAAGGACAACATCATGCATAAGCAAATCTACCTGAACCTTGCCGTGGCCGACCTGCAGCGCTCGCAGGATTTCTTCAAGGGCCTGGGATTTACCTTCAACCCGCAATTCACCGACGACAATGCCGCCTGCATGGTCATCGGCGAGAACATCTACGCAATGCTGCTCAAGCATGAATTCTTCAAGTCCTTCACCACCCGCAAGCTGTGCGATACCTCCGACAGCACGGAAGTGCTGATCTGCATCTCCTGCGAAAGCCGTGCCGAGGTGGACGCCCTGGTCGCCAAAGCCGTGGCCGCCGGCGCAACGGCGCCGCGCGCACCGCAGGACCACGGCTTCATGTATGGGCACGGATTCGATGATCTCGACGGGCATATCTGGGAATTGATGTATATGGAGCCCTCGGCGCCCGGCGTGACCAGCGCGGCCTGAAGCACATGGTGACGACGACACCGACGCAGCGGGCGATTGAAGCCGTCTGGCGCATCGAATCCGCCAAGGTCATCGCCCACGTTGCGCGCGTGGTGCGCGACGTGGGGCTGGCCGAAGAACTGGCGCAGGACGCGCTCGTTGCCGCGCTGGAACACTGGGGCGAGACCGGCGTGCCGGACAATCCCGCTGCCTGGCTGATGACCGCGGCGAAGAATCGCGCGCTCGACCATTTGCGCCAGCAGGCACTGCACGCCCGCAAGCACGAGCAGATCGGCCACGATCTCGAAGCGATGGAGGCTCACGTGGTACCGGATTTTGTCGATGCGCTGGATGCCGCGCGTGCGGACGATATCGGTGACGACCTGCTGCGGCTGGTCTTCACCGCCTGCCATCCGGTGCTCTCCACGGATGCGCGGGTCGCCATGACGCTGCGCTTGCTGGGCGGGCTGACCACCGAGGAAATCGCACGCGCCTTTCTCACGCCGGAGGCCACCATCGCCCAACGCATCGTGCGCGCCAAGCGCACTCTCGGCGCGGCCCGCGTGCCCTTCGAGGTGCCCGGCCCGCAGGCACGGGCACCGCGCCTGGCTTCGGTGCTGGAGGTGATCTACCTGATTTTCAACGAAGGTTATTCCGCCACGGCTGGCGACGACTGGATGCGCCCCGCGCTGTGCGAGGAAGCGCTGCGCCTGGGTCGCACGCTGGCTGGCCTGGTGCCGGAGGAAAGCGAGGTGCACGGACTGGTGGCGCTGATGGAGATCCAGGCCTCGCGCACGCATGCGCGGGTGGATGCGCAGGGCCGCCCGGTGCTGTTGCCCGACCAGGACCGCAGCCGCTGGGACCACTTGCTGATCCGGCGCGGGCTGGGCGCGCTGGCGCGGGCGGAGGAACTCGGCGGCGCGCTCGGGCCCTATGCCTTGCAGGCGGCGCTGGCGGCCTGCCACGCCCGCGCGCCCAGCGCGGAGGAGACCGACTGGACGCAGATCGCCGCGCTCTACGATGCGCTGTCCCAGGTAGCGCCGTCCCCGGTGGTGGCGCTGAACCGCGCGGTGGCCGTCGGCATGGCCTTCGGCCCCGAAGCCGGCCTGGAACTGGCCGATGCGCTCGTTGCCGCGCCGGCGCTGGCGAAGTACCACCTGCTGCCCAGCGTGCGCGGGGACTTGCTGTTCAAGCTGGGCCGTCTGGATGAGGCCCGTGCCGAATTCGAGCGCGCGGCGGGCATGACGCGCAACGCCCGCGAGCGCGAGTTCCTGCTCGGGCGGGCGCGCGATGCGGGGGCCACCCGGTCGTGACTCCCCAGCGCGCATTGCTGCGCGTCACCACCGCTCCCGGTAAAACTCTAATATCGGATACCGAAATATCTGAATTCCCCAATATCGGAAAGCCGACGATGATCCTAGCCGGGGCCCGGGGGATTGATTGCTGCCGGGCCGTGCAAAAGCCATCCGGCCGCCGACGACGGCAGGACCGGCTGGCCTCACCATCGAAGTGTTCCAGGAGACTCCAATGATTCCACGGTTACTGTCGACCGCCAGCCTGGCGCTGGTTGCATTCTTCGCCTCTGGCGCTGTCGGCGCGCAACAACCGGCGCAACAACCGGCGCCACAGCCTGCACCTCAGGCCGCACCGCAAGCCGCGCCTCAGGCGCCCATGAATGCAAAGGAAGCGAAAGCGAAATTCGCGGAAACGTTCGCTGCCGCCGATACCAATCACGACGGCAAGCTGACCCGCGAGGAGGCGGAAGCCGGCATGCCGGAGGTCTACAAGAACTTCGACAAGATCGATACGAGGAAGAAGGGCGTGGTTACGCAGAAGCAGATTGGCTCGTACTTTGCGGCCAAGGCCAAGCAGAAGGCCGCGGCGCAGAACCCGGGAAGCCTGAACTGATCTGGCGGTGCCGGCGGGGAATTCGCGAGCGAAACGCTTAGGGATTCCGCCGGCAGCGGACGGTGGGGCGGTATCGGAAATGCAGGTCCCCCACGACAGAGATCCCCGGAAACTGGCTGGATTGCAACCAGTGCCGGGGAGCTTTAAATATTCTTTAATTCTATTTAATACCTTTTATACCTGAACACGACGGAGGATTTCCGTTGTCGTTTCAGTCAGGTCAGGTCAGGAGATTGAAGGCGAACCCTAGCGCAATTGCGCCGCCGAGCGCCTCCACTGCTGCCAGCGCGAGAAGGTTCTTCAAAATGAAGGCATCGTCCTGCTTGGTCACCATGGTGTTGTCTCCTGAGGTAGGAATCAACGGCTGGAAGGTAATGGCTAGCACAGCACAGCAGTACCGATCCACGCTCCAGCCATGTCTTGATTCGCTTCCAGTAGACCGCAACCCGGAGCCGGCGAAAAGCTGGCATAAACCCCTATTCAGGCGTCCGCTCGACCGCTGGCCCGTGGCGCCGAACCACAATGCGGAGCGTGCAGCAGGCCTGGAAGCTGATAGATCCGCGGTTCGGGTTTCTATTCCGACCGCAAGGCCTCCTGCGGAGCAAGCCGTGCCGCGCTTCGTGCCGGCAGCACCCCGGCAGCCAGACCAATCGCCACCGCCAGCAACTCGGCCAGCACAGCGTAGGACCACGGTGTGTGGACCGGCAGCGCCGGCAGCGCCGCCGTAAGCACCTGCGCGATACCCCATCCCAGCAGCAGTCCGGCCATGCCGCCGATGGCGGCGAGCACCGCGGCTTCACCAAGAAAGAGGAGCATGACCTGTGCCTCGGTCGCCCCGATGGCGCGCAGGAGCCCGATCTCCGAGGTGCGTTCGGCCACAGCGATGGTGAGAATCGTGAGGATCCCCACGCCGCCCACGATCAGCGAGATGGCGCCGATCGCTGCCACCGCGAAGGTAATGGCGTCGAGCACGGCGCCGAACACCTCCAGCATCTTCTGCTGGGGCGTGACGGTGAAGTCCTCGGCGCCATGGCGCGCGCTCAACAGGCGTTTGATGCCGTCCTCCACGACGGGGAGCGGGGCGGTGGGATCGTAGGTGACCTCGATCTCGACCAGGCTTTCCCGGTTGAACAGGTCCAGGGCACGTCCGGCCGGTATATAGACCGTATCGTCCAGGTCGAAGCCCAGCATCTGGCCCTTCGCTTCCATCACGCCCACCACGCGATAGCGTTCGCCGCCTACGCGGATGCGCGCGCCCAGCGGGTTGTCGCCGCCGAACAGTTCGCGCGCCACTCTCGCGCCGAGTACCGCCAGCGTCCGCGCTGCGCGCGGATCGTCATCCGGCAGGAACTGGCCGGAGGCCACGCGCATGCTCAGCGCCTCGGTGAACCTGGGCCCGACACCATACAACGTCACCCGCCTGCTCTTGCCGAGGTAGTCGACTTCGGCATTGCCCTGCACCAGTGGGTTGGTCACGCGCACGTGGGGGGCGTGGCGCAGGGCGATGGCGTCCTCGATCGTGAGCGGGCGCACGGTGTTGATCGACCCGAGCGAAGCACCGTGGGTCTGGGTGCGGCCTGGCGTCACGCCGATCAGGTTGGTGCCGAACTGGGTGAACTCTTCGATCACGAAGCGATGCAGCCCTTCGCCGATCGAGGTCAGCAGGATGACCGCGGCGATGCCGACGGCAATGCCCAGCGCGGTGAGCAAGGTGCGTAGCCGGTGAGCAGCCAGGGACGCGAGGGTGAACTGGATGAAGTCCGCGTAGCGCATGGTCATCGTCCAGACAGGGCCTGCACCGGATCCAGCTTTGCCGCGCGCTGGGCCGGTGCCACGGTGAAGGCGATGGCGGTCACGACGGCGATGGCCGGCGCCCCCAGCAAGGCCCACCAGGGCGGGGTGAAGGGAATGGCCGGATAGAGCCGTACTGCAAGCCAGCACGCGGCTTCTCCCACAGCCAGGCCCGCGGCCACGCCACCGAGCGCCAGCAGTACCGCCTCGGTGAAGAAGAGCAGCCGGATGTGGCCGGCGGTGGCGCCGAGCGCCTTGAGCAGTCCGATCTCGCGCTGCCGCTGGGTTACCGCAATCAGCATCACGTTCATGATGAGAATGCCGGCCACGGCGAGACTGATGGCTGCGATGCCGCCGACCGCCAGCGTGAGCGCGCGCAGGATGCGGTCGAACGTGGCGAGCACCGCGTCCTGGGTGATGACGGTCACGTCGCGCTTGCCTTCGTGACGCTGGCGGATGATCTCCTCGGCGTCGGCCCTGGCGCCCTGGATCTGCTCGCGGGCCTTCGCCTCGATCAGGATGCGGAACAGCGAGTCCGTGTTGAACAGGGCCTGGGCCGCTGACAGGGGAACGATGACCAGTTCGTCCGTGTTGAAGCCCAGCGATTCGCCCTGGCCGGCCAGCAGCCCGATCACGCGAAAGCGCCGGTCTCCGATGCGCAGCCATTCACCCAGCGCCTGGCGCGTGCCGAACAGTTCCATCGCCACCCTGGCGCCGATCACGCACACGGGCTGGCCGTGGTGCGGATCGCCCTCGGGCAGGAAACTGCCCTGGGCTAGTGCCATATGGCGCACCGCCAGCAATTCGGCGGTGGAGCCCAGCACCGGCGCTTCGCGTCGTAGCGCGCCAACATGCAGATCCGCGTTCCCGACAATGAGCGGCGCGACGCGCAGGACGGCGGGACTGCGCCTGAGTGCGAGCGCATCGTCCAGCGTCAGGTCGCGCGTGGTTGCGCCCAGCACGATCCCCGGCGCCGCGCCGGCCGTTTCGCTGCGCCCGGGCAGCACGATGACGAGGTTGGTGCCAAGCGCGCCGAACTGGTTCACCACGTACAGCCTGGCCCCCTCGCCGAGCGCGCTCACCGCCACCACGGCGGCGACGCCGATTCCCATGGCGAGCAGGATCAGCAGGCTGCGTGAGCGGTAGCCGCGCAGCACCTGCCAGGTGAAACCGAGGACGTCAGTGAGCCGCATGGCTATCCTGCCGCGATTCGTCACCGGCGATGCCGCCGTCCACCATGCGCAGCCTGCGCCGGGAGCGGGCGCCGATCTCCGGGTCGTGCGTGACCACGATCAGCGTCGCCCCCTGTGCATGCAGGC
>Ga0255338_1001118_pt1 | contig 57020 bp, 56 predicted proteins | sample MeOH1_35cm_T4_19_FD_203715 | JGI IMG/M metagenome (GOLD analysis project Ga0255338, IMG submission 203715) | Sandy soil microbial communities from University of British Columbia, Vancouver, Canada - MeOH1_35cm_T4_195 | ecosystem: Engineered > Artificial ecosystem > Sand microcosm > Unclassified ... | reverse complement strand
ACCCCCGCCTGCCGGACCCCCGCCTGCCGGACCCCCGCCTGCCGGACCCCCGCCTGCCGGACCCCCGCCTGCCGGACCCCCGCCCGCCGGGCCCCCGCCCGCCGGGCCCACACCCGAGGAGCCGGCGCCGACCGGACCCGGGGGCGACAGCGGTCCGCCCTGGCGCCGCATCGCCCTCGTCGCCGGTGGAGTGTTCGCCGTGCTCGCGGCCCTCTATGTCGGTGACCTCGTCGTCTCCTCGGGGAACGTTCCGCGCGGCGTCACCGTTGCCGGCATCGAGATCGGCGGACGGTCGGTTCCGGAAGCCGAGCAGATCCTGCGGGCCGAACTCGGCCCGCGCACAGACGAGCCCGTCACCGTCACCGCGGGCGACGTGACCGCGCAGATCGTGCCGGCGCAGGCCGGTCTGGACGTCGACTGGGAGCACACCCTCGACCGCATCGGATCGCAGCCGCTCGATCCGATAACCCGCGTGACGTCGTTCTTCGGTGGCGGTGACGAGATCGGTGTCGTGTCCACCCGCGACGACGCCGCGCTGTCGGCCGCGATCGGCGGCGTGCGTGCGGTCGCCGACCGTGCACCCCGCGAGGGCAACCTCGTGTTCGACGGCGCAACGCCGGTGCCGGTGGCGCCGCTGCCCGGGCAGACCCTCGATGCGGAGGCCTCCGCAGACCTGTTCGCCGAGCGGTGGGCGTTCGGCGACGTCGAGTTCCCGGTCGAGACGGTCGACGTGACGGTCACGCCCGAGGGACTCGAGCGCGCACTGCGGGAGGTCGCGGACCCGGCCGTCGCCGGCGACGTGACGGTGCGCGGACGGGACGGGGCCGTCGCGACCCTGCCCAGCGACCGGATCGGCGCTGTGCTGACCTTCGTGCCGGACGGCAACGGGGGCCTGTCCCCGCAGTACGGGATCGAGGCCGCGACCGAGATCCTCCGGCCGCAACTGGCGGCGACCGAGGTCGAGCCGAAGGACGCCCGGATCGTGCTCGAAGGCGGCGGCCCGACGGTGATCCCGTCGGTCGCCGGCGAGCTCGTCGACTGGCCGGTGAGTCTCGAGTCGCTGCCGCAGCTGCTGGCCGCGCCGGGCGAGCGGGTGACCGACGCCGTGTACAAGCCGGCCGAGCCGGCGCTGACCACGGAGGCCGCCGAGAAGCTGGGCATCCGCGAGGTGATCGGTGAGTTCACCACCGGGGGCTTCGAGTACGCGTCGGGTGTGAACATCCGCCTGGCGGCGTCGGAGATCAACGGTGCGCTGGTGAAGCCGGGGGAGACGTTCTCGCTCAACGGCTACACGGGCCCGCGCGGCGCGGCGCAGGGGTATGTCGAGTCCGGGATCATCAACAACGGGCGCCCGTCCAAGGCCGTGGGCGGCGGCATCAGCCAGCTCGCGACCACCCTGTACAACGCGACGTACTTCGCCGGTATGGAGGACGTCGAACACACCGAGCACAGCTATTACATCTCGCGGTACCCGGCGGCCCGGGAGGCGACGGTCTACGAGGGCGCGATCGACCTGAAGTTCCGCAATCCCTTCGACACCGGAGTGCTGATCCAGGCGATCGGCACGTCGTCGGACATCACGGTGCGGATCTGGGGCACCAAGACCGTCGACGTCGAGTCCGTGACCGGTTCCCGCACCAACTTCACGGCACCGAACACGATCACCCTGCCGGCCGGGCCGGGATGCATCCCGTCGAGCGGTGCGCAGGGGTTCACGGTGAGCGACACCCGCATCATCACCGACGCGGCCACCGGCCGGCAGATCTCGAGCACCACCCGCACGGTCCGCTACGACCCGGTGCCCGTGGTGCGCTGCGTCAGCGCCGAGCCGGAGCCCGAGCGGGAGTCGGCGCCGGCCGCACCGTCGCAGCCGGCACCCGGTGAGGCGGAGACGCCCGGCGGTGGCGCGGAGGAACCTGCCGGCGCGCGCCCGGCCGTGACGACGACCCCGCAGCCTGCGCCGAGCGGCGCGGACGAGGCGGAGGAAGTTCCTGCCGCGGCGCCCGCGGCGGCATCGCCGACTGCGGCCGATACGGAGTAGCCGCGGCAGTCCCTGCACACAGCACTGTGCCCTCCCGTCGTGCGACGGGAGGGCACAGTGCTTTCTGTCTGCGTACTCGGTTCCGCCCGAGAGCCGGCTCAGAAGGCCGCTTCGTCGAGCTCCATGATGTCGAGGTCGACGTTGGCGACGATGCTGCGCACGGCGGTCAGCTCGGGCAGGACGTTCTTGGCGAAGAAGCCGGCGACGGCGACCTTGCCTTCGTAGAACGCCTTGTCCTTGGAATCCGGGCCGGCGTCGAGGGCCGCGAGGGCGATCTCGGCCTGCTCGAGCAGCCGCCAGCCGATGAGCAGGTCACCGACGGCCAGCAGGAACCGCACCGAGCCCAGGCCCACCTTGTACAGCTCGGTGGGCTGTTCCTGGGCGCCCATGAGGAAGCCGGTCAGGGTGGCGGTCATGGCCTGGACGTCCTCGAGCGCGGTGGCCAGCAGGGCCCGCTCCGACTTGAGGCGCTCGTCGGCGCTGTCGGAGGCGAGGAACTTCTGGATCTGGCCGGTCACGTGTGCCAGGGCGACGCCGCGGTCACGCGCGATCTTGCGGAAGAAGAAGTCCTGCGCCTGGATCGCGGTGGTGCCCTCGTAGAGGGAGTCGATCTTCGCGTCGCGGATGTACTGCTCGATCGGGTAGTCCTGCAGGAAGCCCGAGCCGCCGAACGTCTGCAGCGAGTCCGTCAGGTACTGGTAGGCGCGCTCGGAGCCCACACCCTTGACGATCGGCAGCAGCAGATCGTTGACGCGGTGCGCCAGCTCGTGGTCGGCACCGGAGATCTGCTCGGCGACGACGTCGTCCTGATGCGCGGCGGTGTAGAGGTAGACCGCGCGCAGACCCTCGGCGTAGGCCTTCTGCATGGCCAGCGAGCGTCGCACGTCCGGGTGGTGGGTGATGGTGACCCGGGGGGCGGTCTTGTCGGTCATCTGGGTCAGGTCGGCGCCCTGCACGCGCTCCTTGGCGTAGGCCAGGGCGTTGAGGTAACCGGTCGACAGCGTCGCGATGGCCTTGGTGCCCACCATCATGCGGGCGTGCTCGATGACGTCGAACATCTGGGCGATGCCGTTGTGGACCTCGCCGACGAGCCAGCCCTTGGCCGGGACGCCGTGGCCGCCGAAGGTGAGCTCGCAGGTGGCGGACGCCTTCAGGCCCATCTTGTGCTCGACGTTGGTGACGAACACGCCGTTGCGCTCACCCATCTCGTTCTTCTCGAAGTCGAAGTGGAACTTCGGGACGAAGAAGAGCGACAGGCCCTTGGTGCCGGGGCCGGCGCCTTCCGGGCGGGCGAGGACGAGGTGGAAGATGTTCTCGAACAGGTCGTCGGAGTCGGCCGAGGTGATGAACCGCTTGACGCCCTCGATGTGCCAGGTGCCGTCGTCCTGCTTGATCGCCTTGGTGCGGCCGGCGCCGACATCGGAGCCGGCGTCGGGCTCGGTCAGCACCATGGTGGCGCCCCAGCCGCGTTCGACGATGGTCGCGGCCCACTGCTTCTGCTCGTCGGTGCCGTTGGCGTGGAGCACACCGGCGAAGGAGGGGCCGGCGGCGTACATGAAGGCGGCCGGCTGGGCGCCGAGCATCATCTCGTTGACGGCCCAGCTCAGGGCGCGCGGTGCGGGCGTTCCGCCGATCTCCTCCTCGAGGCCCATGGACCAGTAGCCGGCCTCGTACCAGGAGTTGAACGCCTTCTTGAAGCCCTCGGGCAGCGAGACCGAGTGGGTCTCGGGGTCGAAGACCGGGGGGGTGCGGTCGGTCTCGGCGAAGGACTCCGCCGCCGGGCCCTCGGTGAGGGTCTTCACCTCGGCCAGGATGCCACGAGAGGTCTCCTCGTCGAGGTCGCCGAACTTTCCGGCCTCGAGGAGCGTCTGAATCCTCAGCACCTCGAAGAGGTTGAACTCCAGATCCCGGAGGTTGCTCTTGTAATGGCCCATGTCTGCGCTACTCCCAGTGAGATGGTGCGGTCAAGCTGTGTTCGAGTACCGCCCAAGTTATTACTCGTCGGTAACATCCGCCTATGTTACCCGTCGGGCAACTAACTGCCAAGAGTTGGTTTGCGGGCCACCACCAACGCATCGATCGCCATTCCGGCGTCCGTTTCCCGCATTCTTCGTTCGGCGGTCCGGATTTGCAGTCGGCCATCGATTTCCGCGACGACATCTGCTGGGGTGTAGAGGATTTCGGGATCCCGGGGACCGCCGGCACCCTCGGTGGGATTGAGCGAATCGTGGCCCAGAAATATGAGGATTCCATCAGGTTTCAGGGCCGCGATCGCATTGTCGATCAATGCCTGTCGCTGTGGTGGAGGGAAATGGAGATAGGCCGAGAGGACGAGATCATATCGAGCCTCGAAAGTGGCCCCGGTCACGTCGGCGCACTCGTACGTCAGGCGTTCGCGCACCCGCCGTGGCGCCTGCGCCGCGATCGCCCGGGCCTTGTCCACCGCCACGCGGGAGAAGTCGAGTCCGGTCACCTCCCAGCCGCGCGTGGCCAGCCAGAGCGAGTGCCGGCCCTCGCCGCAGCCCAGATCCAGAGCCCGGCCGTGCGGCAGCGACGTCGCGAACTCGACGAGCACCGGGTTCGGCGGCACCCCCCACACCGTCTCGCTCTTCGCGTACCGCGCATCCCACTCCCGTGCGTCCATGGACGCACGGTAGCCCGGACGCCGCGCGGGTCAGGGGTGGAGCGTGGTGCGCAGCAGGAGCACGTTGTAGTTCTGGTGCACGGTCGTGAGGAAGTACAGGTCCGGGCCCGACGACCACGGGTGGATGTACGCGCCGTACGCCGTCGGCAGTTCGCGGGTGTCGAGGACGACCTCCGGCGCGCTCCACGGCCCTGTCGGCGACGGTGCCCGGCGCAGCACGACGGAGTTGTGCGCGTCGGTGGTCAGCAGGACGAACTGCCCGAGGTGGTCGTTCCACTGCACCGACAGTTCCGCCGCACCACCCGTCATCACCGGGCGCGCCGCGTTCACGTCGCGGACCCACGCGCCGCCGTCCCAGTACTCGTACGCCGCGAGGTCGAGGATCTGCTGTTCCGGTACCCGTGCCAGGTGCACCGGCCCGCCACGACCGGGCGGGGTTCCGTACTGATAGACGAACCCGCCGTGCCGGACGAAGGCGCCCATCTGGAAGTTCCGGTTCCCGTCGGCGTTCGGCCGCTCGGTCTGCGGCGCCACCGTCCAGTTCTCCCCGTTGTCGTGGGAGAAGGCCAGGCCGGAGAAGTTGGTCTCCCACGAACCGGCCGGCCCCCAGTTCTTCACCGACATCAGGCTCAGGAACTGGGTGTCGCCGACGGCGATCCCCGCGGTGGGGATCCGGCTGATCTCCACGAACGGGATCTTCGGGCTCGGGACGAGTTCCTTGGCCTGGCCGAAGAAGTCGCGGGCCGCGCTGTCGAACGTCATCCCGTCGGCGAGGTGGCGGTCCGAGCTGCGGAACAGGGAACTGCTGCGCCAGGCCCAGATACTGCCCGACAGCAGATTGGGCACGCCGAGGCCCGCGGTGTCACCGAACGCGGTCAGCACCTGGCCGCGCCCGTTGTCCCACATCACGCCCAGGTCGGTGCCCAGGACGTTCAGATCCTGGGTGCGGTTGGTGCTGAGCATCCCGGTCTGCTGTGCCACCACCTGGGTGCGGCCGCGCAACTCCGGCAGGCCGTTGACCCCGTTGAGGCCCGGGATGGGATTGATCGCGTTCGGGTTCGCCGCGGAGGTGCCCGCGAACGGGACCAGGGCGACGACCGCACAGGTCAGTGCGGTGACCCCGACTCGGAGCGAGGCACGTCGGTAACCCCCATTACGTGTGTGCACGGCCACAGACGGTAACAGCGAGTGACAACCGTCACACGTCCTTCGGTGTCCGTCGGCGTGTCCTGGCGGTACTCGCACGAGGCCCGGGCCGACGGGTGGGCTCCGCTACGATTCGCGCGCGCGTTACCGTGTCAGGGACGCGATGCACTGACGAGCAGTGCACGAAGCAGAGGAGATTCGCCTGATGGGTGCACAGATCGCCGGTCCCGCCCCGCTGCGGAACACCGCACTGCTCGGGCTGGGCGTGCACCGCCCCGAGCGGGTCGTGACCAACGACGAGATCTGCCAGCAGATCGACTCGAGCGACGAGTGGATCCAGTCGCGGTCCGGCATCAAGGAACGGCGCTTCGCGAAGCCGCACCCCGAGGAGTCGGTGGTGGACATGGCGATCGCGTCGGCCCGCAAGGCGCTCGAGGCCGCCGACATCACCGGTGATCGTGTCGGCGCCGTCATCGTGGCCACCTCGACCTACCCGAATCAGACGCCGCAGTCCGCGGCGCTGGTCGCGCACGCCCTGGGCACCGGGGGCGCGGCCGCTCTCGACATCTCGGCCGGGTGCGCCGGGTTCTGCTACGCGCTCGGCGTGGCGTCCGACATGGTGCGCACCGGGACCGAGGACTACGTGGTCGTCGTCGGCGTCGAGCGCATGAGCGACACCACCGAACCCACCGACCGCTCGGTGCGGTTCATCTTCGGCGACGGCGCCGGTGCCGTGGTCGTCGGCCCGTCCGACGAGGTGGGTATCGGTCCCACCGTGTGGGGGTCGGACGGCTCCCAGGCCGACGCCATCCGCCAGGAACCGGACTGGGTGAGCTTCGCGGACAACCCCGATCAGAAGCGGCCCTGGATCATCATGGAGGGCACCGCGGTGTTCCGCTGGGCTGCCTTCGAGATGGGGAAGATCGCCCGCCAGGTCGCCGACAAGGCCGGTGTCGAACTCGCCGCCCTCGACGCGTTCGTGCCGCACCAGGCCAACCTGCGCATCAACGACGTCATCGTCCGGCAGCTCGACCTGCCGGAGACGGTGGCCGTCGCCGACGACATCATCGAAACGGGCAACACCTCCGCCGCGTCCATCCCCCTCGCGATGGAGAAGATGCTGCGCACCGGCCAGGTCCGGCCCGGCGGGCTCGCCCTGCTGCTCGCCTTCGGCGCCGGACTGTCCTACGCGGGGCAGGTCGTGAAGATGCCGCAGCTCGCGCAGTAGTGGCCGCGGCGAACTCGACCGGTCGTCGTCGCTGGTTGTGGTCGCTCGCCTACGTGCTCGCCTTCGTCGCCTTCGTCGTCCTCCAGCAGACGTACGGCGGCGACGAGGCGGGTCCCGGCGGGTCCACGTCGGCGCCCGTCCCGGCCCCGTCGTCGGCCGCCGCCGCCGAGGCGGTCGAACTGCTGAAGAGCCTCGCCGTGCGGGAACCGGACCCCTCCGGCGGGTACGACCGTGCGCTGTTCGGGCCGGCGTGGACCGACGACGTGACCGTCGCGGGCGGGCGCAACGGCTGCGACACCCGCAACGACGTCCTGAAGCGGGATCTGGTGAACATCAAGCTGGCACCGGTGACGAAGGAGTGCACCGTCGAGGCGGGAACCCTGTACGACCCGTACACGGGCCGGGAGATCTACTTCCGGCGCGGGGTGGACACGTCGTCGGCGGTGCAGATCGATCACGTCGTCGCCCTGTCGGACGCGTGGGAGAAGGGTGCGCGCCTGCTCGACGCACAGGCCCGCAAGAATCTCGCGAACGATCCCCGGAACCTCCTTGCCGTCGACGGACCGACGAACCAGGGCAAGGGCGACAAGGACGCGGCGCAGTGGCTGCCCCCCAACCCCGAGTACCGCTGCACCTACGTCTCCCGGCAGATCGAGGTGAAGGCCGAGTACGGACTGTGGATCACGCCGGACGAGAAGGATGCGATGGCCGGCGTCCTGGCCACCTGCTGACCGGTCTCAGGCGCGGCGGTGCGCGACGTGCTTGCGGACCGCCGTCACCACCCCGACCGCCGAGGCGACGATCACCACGATGCACACGATGCCGACGGCGAGGTTCAGCTGAGCCGTCAGGTCCGAGCCCGCGCGCTCGCGCAGGTCGGACAGGAACTGCGGGGAGAAGTACGGCCGGTGCACGAGCACGGCCGTGGCCACCGCGACAGCGAGCAGGTCGGAGACCACCGACAGTGCGGTGACGACCGTCGTCCAGCTGCGCACGGCCAGCGCGACGCTCGCCGAGACCACCCACAGCACCGCGACGGCCACCATCGCGGGCACCAGCCGGTCGGTGAAACTGGGGTCGAGCGCCTCGTACCCGGCACCGAAGAACGACGGCGCCAGCGACGGGGACAGACCGGCCACCCCGATCAGCACGACCACCGCGAACACCAGTTCCGCGACCGCCTCCCCGACCGGGATCTTCCGGCCGTGCGGCACCGCGGGCAGATCGTCCGGATCCCACCGCCCGAGATCCGTGCCGGCGGGCGCGGTGCGTTCGATCACCGCGAACACGACGGTCACCCAGAAGGCGGCGTACACACCGCCGGTCAGGGCCGCATCGATCGCGTCCCACACGACGTCGGCGCCGTCGAGGGGCGCGGCCGCGGGGTCGGTGGCCTCGGTCAGGGCGGCGAGCAGGGTCAGACCGCCGAGCACCGCCGCCACCACGCCGACGACGGGCCACAGCACCCGCAGATAGGTGTCGTAGAACCTCGGGCCGATCAGGTGCCGCGGCGCGCCCCGGTAGGTGCGGGCGAGATCCTCCGGGGACCCCAGGTCGGCGAGCACCGCACGCGTCTCGTGCTCGGCACCGGCGTCCTCGAGGCGACGGCGCAGGTCGGCGGCCACCTCGGCGCGCCGGGACCGGGGCAGGTGGACGAGGACGGCGTGCAGGTACCGCTCGACGAGTTCCCCGTCGGTGAGGCGGGTGGACATCCCGGTGTTCCTTTCGTTCGGTGCCGGCCCGCGAGCGGCCGGCGCGACGACCCGCGCCGCCCGGGGCCGGGCGGTACTGTGCCGGTACACAGTATTGGGCAGGACCTGCGAGGGTGTGGGGCAGCGCGATGACGGCCGAGCCGCTCGACGAGTACTTCACCGCCACCGTCCGCGGCTGGAGCGCCGGGGCCGGGCAGGCGTCGAACGAACCGGTGCTGCGGTACTTCGACGCGCAACTGCAGTCCCGTCACCTCGACTTCGCGGCCCGCGAGATGCAGCGACGCGGTGCCGGGTTCTACACCATCGGTTCGTCCGGCCACGAGGCGAACGCCGCGCTGGGGCTGCTGTCGCGGGTCACCGATCCGGCGCTGCTGCATTACCGGTCGGGTGCCTTCTACGCCGCGCGGGCGGCCCAGGTGCCGGGCACGACGCCGGTGCGGGACGTGCTCGCCGGGTGCGCCGCCTCGACGCTCGATCCGATCTCCGGCGGCCGGCACAAGGTGTTCGGCAACGCCGAGTTGAACATCCTCCCGCAGACCTCGACGATCGCGTCCCATCTGCCGCGCGCGGTGGGGGCGGCGTTCGCCCTCGCCCGCGCGTCCCGGTTGGGCCTGCAGTGCCCGTGGCCCGCGGATTCGGTGGTGCTGTGCAGCTTCGGGGACGCCTCCGCCAACCATTCCACCGCGGTCGGTGCGCTCAATGCGGCTGCCTACTGCGCGTACCGGGGCCTGCCGCTGCCGCTGCTGTTCGTGTGCGAGGACAACGGGCTCGGCATCAGTGTCCGCACGCCGGAGGGCTGGACGGAACGGGCCCTCTCGTCGTACCCGGGGGTGAGCTACCGCGCGGCCGACGGCGCGGACCCGGTCGGGGTGCTCGCGGCCGTCGCGGACCTGCTCGTCGCCGTCCGGACCGCACGCGCACCGGCCGTGCTGCATCTGAGGGCGGTACGGTTCCTCGGCCACGCCGGCTCCGACGCCGAGACCGCGTACCGCAGCCGCGAGGAGATCGCCGCCGACTACGCCCAGGATCCGTTGCTGGCCACCGCACGTGTCCTCGTCGACCACGGAACGCTCACCCCCGCACAGGTGCTCGAACGATACGAGGCGGTGCGCGCCGTCGTCGCCGCGGAGGTGGACGCCGTCGCGGATGCCCCCCGGCTGGGGTCGGCCGCCGAGGTGATGTGGCCGCTGCACATGCACGGCCGGCGCCGGGTTCCGGACGGGCCGGAGCCCGCGACGACGGAGCCCTGCACGCTCGCCCAGGCCGTGAACGGCGCGCTCGCCGGAATTCTCGACGAGATCCCGGAATCGTTCGTGTTCGGGGAGGACGTGGCCGAGAAGGGCGGGGTGTACGGCCTCACGCGTGGCCTGCTCCGCCGATTCGGGCCGCGGCGCGTCTTCGATACCGTCCTCGACGAGCAGACGATCCTCGGCACGGCACTGGGATTCGCGGTGACGGGCCTGCTGCCGATTCCGGAGATCCAGTACCTGGCCTACCTGCACAACGCCGAGGACCAGTTGCGCGGCGAGGCGGCGAGCCTGATGTTCTTCTCCGACGGCCGCTTCCGCAACCCGATGGTGGTGCGCATCGCCGGCCTCGCCTACCAACGGGGGTTCGGTGGGCACTTCCACAACGACAACTCCGTCGCGGTGCTGCGCGACATCCCCGGTCTGGTGCTCGCGGTGCCGAGCCGCCCGTCGGTCGCCGGGGCACTGCTGCGCAGTTGCGTGCACCTCGCGCGCAGCGAGGGCCGGGTGTGCGTGTTTCTCGAGCCGATCGCGCTGTACCACGAACGCGACCTGTACGACGAGGGCGACGGGCTGTGGCGTGAGCCGCCCGATTCCGTTGCGGTACAGCCCGGTTCGGTGCGGGTGTACGGCACGGGCGAGGACGTGCTGCTCGTGACGTTCGGCAACGGCGTCCGGATGAGCCTGCGTGCGGCTCGTCGGCTGTCGGCGCGCGGTGTGCAGGCCGCGGTGCTGGACCTGCAGTGGCTGGCCCCGCTGCCGCTGGCGGAACTCCTCGCGTGCGCACAGTCCTTCCCGCGCGTGCTGGTGGTGGACGAGACGCGGCGCAGCGGCGGGGTGTCGGAGGCGGTGGTCACCGCGCTGGTGGACGCGGGCTACCGGGGCCGGATCTCGCGGGTCACCAGCCGGGACAGTTTCGTGCCGCTCGGCCCGGCGGCGGCCGAGGTGCTGCTGTCCGAGGACGACGTCGTCAGCGCGGCCGCCGAGTAGCGGCGCCCAATCGGTGGGCCCCGGTCGGTGGGCCCCGGTCGGTGGGCCCCGGTCGGTGGGCCGTGGTCCGCCCGGCCGGGACGAAGGTCCCGGAAAGCAGGGACCTTCAGCGGGCGGAAATACCCGCCGGGGTACTTGAAGAGCCGACGCCGCGCGCCTACAGTCGTCGGTGAATACCCCACCGGGTATCTAGGGGCGTGGAGGCCCAGCCCGCGTCCGCGCCTGCGTCACGGACGGAAAGGACTGTTCACATGTCGCTCCATTCAGGCAACGGTGCCGCGCGACATCGAGTACTCGTCGTCGGAGGTGGCACGGCCGGAATCGCGACCGCTGCGCGCCTGCGCCGGGCCGGCGTCACCGACATCGCGGTGATCGAGCCCTCCGACGAGCACTGGTACCAGCCCCTGTGGACCCTCGTCGGCGGAGGCCAGGCGTCGCTGGACGAGACCCGCCGAGCCGAGGAGAAGCTGATCCCCAAGGGCGTCCGGTGGATCCGGGCCGCCGCGACCGCCGTCGACCCCGACGCGCAGACCGTCACGACCGACCGCGGGACCGTCGTCGGCTACGACTATCTGGTGCTCGCCACCGGACTGCACCTCGACTGGGACGGTGTGCCGGGCCTCGCCGACGCCGTCGGGCACGGTGCCGTCTCGAGCAACTACTCCCCGCGGTACGCCCCCTACACGTGGGAGCTGATCCGCAACATGCGCTCCGGCACGGCGATCTTCACGCAGCCGGCGGGACCGATCAAGTGCGCCGGCGCGCCGCAGAAGATCGCCTACATCGCCTCCGACTACTGGCGGCGGCAGGGCCTGCTGGACGGGATCCGCGTCATCCTCGTCCTGCCCGGTGACTCGATGTTCGGCATCCCGTCCTGGCGGCGGACCCTCGAGGGGGTCGCCGCGCGGTACGGCATCGAGGTGCGCCTGAGCTCGGAGATGACCGCGCTCGACGGGGCGTCGCGCAAGGCGACGATCGTGAACAACGCCACCGGAGACGAGGAGATCGTCGGGTTCGACATGCTCCACGCCGTGCCTCCGCAGCGCGCGCCCGGCTGGGTCGCGGCGAGCCCGCTCGCCAACCCGGCGAGCCCCTTCGGGTACGTCGAGGTCGACAAGCACACGCTTCAGCACCGCCGGTACCCCAACGTGTTCGCGCTCGGCGACGTCGCGGACCTGCCGACGTCGAAGACCGGCGCCGCCGTCCGCAAGCAGGCGCCCGTCCTCGTCGCCAACCTGGTCGCCGAGATGCGCGGGGTCGGCAAGCGCAAGAGCTACGACGGGTACTCGTCCTGCCCGTTCGTCACCGCCCGGGACAAGATGATGCTCGCGGAGTTCGACTACGAGCTCGAGCCGTCCCCGAGCATTCCGGTCATCGACACCACCAAGGATCGCCGCGACATGTGGCTGCTCAAGCGCTACGGCCTGCCGGCGATGTACTGGCACGGAATGGTCAAGGGCCGCGTCTGACCCCCAGTCTGCGTCACCGCAGGCGGCGCAGCGCGATCGGCTGCCCGTCGGACGGGTACGGCAGCGACGTGAAGTTCAGTGGGGCAACGTAATCGGACGGCACATGCCAGCTGTACCCGAGCAGCAGGTGGTGCAGCACCGTCTTGATCTCGGCGCCGGAGAAGTACATGCCCAGGCAGCGGTGCTCTCCGGCGCCGAACGGCGTCCACGCGAACTTGTGCACTCGGTCCTCGCGGCGTTCCGGGGAGAATCGGCCGGGATCGAACTTCTCCGGCTCCGGCCACAACTCGGCCATGTGGTGGCTGTAGTGCAGCCCGACGTTGATCAGGGTGCCGCGCGGCACGAAGTGGCCGAGGATGTCGGTGTCGGCGGTGGTGTACCGGACGATGCCGGGCACCGGCGTCACGAGCCGCTGGCATTCCTTGATCACCAGGTCCAGGCTGGTGAGCGATTCGAGGTCCGCCAGGGTCGGGGTCGTCGTGCCGAGCGCCTGCGACTCCTCCCGGCACAGTTGCTGCCATTGGGGGAACTGACCGAGGTATTGCAGCACGGTGGACAGCGTGATGGTCGAGGTGTCGTGCGCGGCCATCATCAGGAAGATCATGTGGTTGACGACGTCCTCGTCCGAGAACCGTTCGCCGTCCTCCGATTCCACGTGACACAGTGCGGTGAACAGGTCGTCGCCGTCGCCGGCGCGACGCGCCGGCAGGTAGCGCCGGAAGAACTCCTCGAGCCGGCGACGGCCCACCACGCCACGGCGCCAGCGGGTTCCGGGCAGGGGGTAGCGCACGATCGCGGTGGCCGCCTGCACGCACCCGATGAAGGCCTTGTTCACCTCGGCCATCTCCGTGGCCGACGAGCCCTCGGCGCCGCCCATGAAGATCGAGGTGGCGAGCCCGAGCGTGAGTTCCTTGAGCGCCGGGTAGGCGCGGAAGTCCTCGCTCGGCGTCCACGAGTCGAGGGCCCGGGCGATCGCGGGCTGCATCGAGTCCGTGTACCGGGCGAGGCGGTCCCGGGTGAAGGCCTGTTGCATGATCCGGCGGTGCGTGCGGTGCTCGTCGCCGTCGAGCAGCATCAGGCCGCGATCGAAGAACGGGCCGATGAGGGTGCGCCAGCCCGGACCGTTCGCGAGTGCCCGGTCGCGGTTCTGCAGCGCGGCGCCGCAGGCGTCGGGGCCGAGCAGCACCACCCAGGGCCGGCCCGCGAACCGGAACCAGGACACCGGCCCGTGTTCGCGGTAGCGCCGGTCGTAGGCCCTCAGCGGGTTGCGCATGTAGTCGAGGGCGTACCCGACGTACGGCAGGCCGGCGTCCCCGGGAACGGCGGTCAGACCGGGCGGGGAGGGTGCGAGCACTTTCGTCATGGGGTCTCCGATTCGTCGGACCGTATCTGACATGAAGCTCTGTCAATTGACTGTAGCGTGGATCACAGGCCGTGATCTGTCAAGATTCGACTATGGACCGGCCCAGTCGTCAGTACCGCGGAAAGAGCGCCGAGCAGCGCACCGCCGACCGCCGCGAGCAGTTGCTCGAGGCCGGTCTGACGGTGTTCGGCCGCGACGGTGGCGACCGTGCCACCATGACCGCGATCTGCCAGGAGGCCGGGCTCACCGAACGGTACTTCTACGAGAGTTTCTCCGGCCGGGACGAGCTGCTCGTGTGCGTCGTCGAGCGGATCGCCGACGAGATCCGGGAGCGCGCGCTGGCCGCACTCGCCGAATCCGAGCGCGGACCGGAGGAGCGGGCCCGCGCCGCCATCGCCGCGTTCGTCGCGGTCCTGACCGACGATCCCCGCAAGGGCCGGGTCGCCGTCGTCGAGTCCACCGGGTCCGAGCCCGTGCGCGTCCGCCGCCGGGAACTGCTGCGCCAGTTCGCCGGCCTCGTCGCCGTGGAATCCCGCGAACTGTGGGGCGACCGCGCCCTGCAGCCGCCCCACGATCAGATCGCCGCGCTCCTGTTCGTCGGGGGTCTCGCCGAGCTCACGACCGCCTGGCTCGGCGGGGAGATCGACGTGACCCCCGATCAGATCGTCGAGTCCGCGACCCGCCAGTACGTGTTCACCGCTCACCGCTGAGGCTGTCGTCGCGCTCGGTCCGCTCCGCGCGCCGCCGGGCACCCGGCAGCCGCCACACGGGCTCGAGCGCCGCGGTCTCCTCGGCCGTGGCCACCCGGAACGGCGGCGTCGTGGGCGCTTCGAGGCCGCGACGGCCCTGGCCGCGGGTGGCGCGCAGGCTGGCGACGATCGATACGGTCAGGATCGTGGCGACGACGGCCAGCGAGATCGGCGTCGGAATGTAGAACACGTCGATCTTGAGCAGCATCTTGATGCCCACCCACACCAGCACCAGAGCCAGCCCGATCTTCAGGTACACGAAGCGGTGGATCAGGTCTGCGAGCAGGAAGTACATCGCCCGCAGTCCGAGCACCGCGAATGCGTTGGCGGTGAAGACGAGGAACGGTTCGTCCGTGACGGCGAAGATCGCGGGGATCGAGTCGACCGCGAAGACGATGTCGGTGATCTCGATGAGGACGAGTACCGCAAGCAGTGGGGTGGCCAGCAGCGCACCCCCGCGACGGACGAGCAACTTCTGTCCGTGGTAGGCGTCGGTCATCGGCACGTGGCGGCGGAACAGCCGTAGCGCCCGGGACTTCTCGGGATCGAGGTGCTCGTCGCGCTGCCGGATCATCCGGTAGCCGGTGTAGAGCAGGAACGCCGCGAACAGGTAGAGGATCCAGCCGAAGCTCGCGATCAGCACCGATCCCGCCGCGATGAACAGACCCCGGAACACCAGGGCGCCGAGCACGCCGAGGAACAGGACCCGGTGCTGGTACTCGCGCGGCACGGCGAAGTACGTCAGGATGATCGCCCAGACGAAGACGTTGTCGACGGCGAGCGACTTCTCGATCAGGTAGCCGGAGAAGTACTGCTGGCCGAACTCCGAGCCGTACTGCCACCAGATCAGCGCGCCGAATCCGACGCCGGTACCGACCCAGAACACCGACCAGCCTGCGGCCTCGCGCACACCGATCACGTGAGCACGCCGGTGCGCGAACAGATCCACGGCCAGCATCGCCACGATCGCGGCGAGCACCGCCGCCCACAACCACAACGGAACGGTCATCAGGACCACCTTTCAGCCTCGAACGGCCGAAAGTCTTTCCCGGCTCCGGTGAGCCCGCTCCGCCGGAGAGCCGGCGGACGGCTCCCGAGTTGACGACGAAGCGCGGAGGGATACTCCCTTTCGCGAACTTAGATTAGTGAAGAGTATTTCCGGTTAATTGTCAAGGGGGCAGGACACGGAAGTGAAGAGCAATACCGGAAACCGTGGTGCCCTATGGTGTGCAGGTGACCTCCTCCGCCCGCTCGTCACCCGCCGTCGGCGAGGACCGTGCCCGGGGCTGGACGTTCCTGACCAACCACGCGCACGTGCTGCTGTGTGTCGCGCGGGGCGGACAACCCACCGTCCGCGAACTCGCGCAACGGATCGGGATCACCGAGCGCTCCGTGCAGACGATCCTCGCGGATCTGGTCGACGGCGGGTACCTCACCCGCACCCGGGTGGGCCGCCGCAACACCTACTCGCTGAATCCGGAGGGGCTGCTGCGGCATCCGCTCGAATCCGCGCACACCGTCGGCGAACTGATCGACGCGCTGCGCTGAGCGGCCGGGAAGATGTCCGGCACGCGCCGTCACGGACACCTGCCTCGTGTGGCCGCCGTCACGTGGCATGCTGGCGCTCATGATCGACGTCGAACGTCCCAAGCTGGAAGGCACCGTCGCGGTCGGGGGCAGCCGCCGGATCGGCTTCGCCGAGTTCGGATCGGCCCAGGGCCGGGCCGTGTTCTGGCTGCACGGCACCCCCGGGGCACGCCGGCAGATCCCCGTCGAGGCTCGCCGCTACGCCGAGCGTGAGCACGTCCGGCTCATCGGCCTCGACCGCCCCGGCATCGGCTCGTCGAGCCCGCACCGCTACGAGAACGTCCTCGCCTTCGCGGACGACCTGCGGATCGTCGCGGACACCCTGGGGGTGGACCGGATGGCGGTCGTCGGGCTCTCCGGCGGCGGGCCCTACACCCTCGCCGCGGCGCACGCGATGCCCGAGCGGGTCATGGCCGCTGGGGTACTCGGGGGTGTCGCACCCGTCGTCGGCCCCGACGCGATCAGCAGCGGCCTGATGCGGCTCGGCACAATGGTCGCGCCGCTGCTCGCCGTCGCGGGCGTCCCCATCGGCATGGGCGTGACCTCGATCATCCGGGTCGTGCGCCCGTTCGCGTCGCCGATCATCGACCTGTACGGCCGGCTCTCGCCCGAGGCCGACCGGCAGTTGCTGGCCCGCCCCGAGTTCAAGGCGATGTTCCTCGACGATCTGCTCAACGGCAGCCGCAAGCAGATGGCCGCCCCCTTCGCCGACGTCGTGGTGTTCACCCGGGACTGGGGCTTCCGCCTCGAGGACGTCAAGGTGCCGGTCCGGTGGTGGCACGGCGACACCGACCACATCGTCCCCATGGAACACGGCCTCCACGTGGTGGGCCGGCTCCCCGACGCCCAGTTCCACCACCTGCCGGGAGAGAGCCACCTCGGCGGTCTCGGCGTGTCCGAGGACATCCTCTCGACCGTCCTGCGGATCTGGGACGACGCCGACCGCTGAGCCGCCGCGGTGGCCGTGGTGGCCGTGGTGGCCGTGGTGACCGAATGTCACACCCGTTCGATCACATCGAACGCGTGTCACATTCGGTCGCCACCGCGAGCGGGTGCGCACGGCGGGTGCGGATCCCGCGTGCCGATCACAGCCACCGGCGGGGTGGCTTCTTCACCCACATGATCTTCTCATCCGTGGCGGTGGGGGAGGCCGCGGGATGGTCGGGATGCTGCGCGGCCCATGCCGACTTCTCGTCGAGCAGCCGCGCGACCAGCGTCCACGTCTCCATCGTGCGCGGCGGATGCGCCCCCGCCGCCCGTGCCAGCTTCCGGCGCACGTCCTCGCTCAGGGCCAGCAACTCCTCCGCGGTGATCCCGCGATCCCAGGCGAACCGGGCGAGGACGATCGCCTTCTCCCGACGGTTGCGGGCCGCCTCGTCGGTGTGCGCGAAGTCCTCGTCGGTGGCCATGCCCTACAGGATTGGCCGCCGGCCGTGCCGTTGACAACCCACCCCGCGCGGCTCACGCTCGGAGCAGGCGCAGCTGCGGCCCGGGGAGGACGACATGCCGGTGACTCCGATGGATCTCCCGGACGGCACGCCCGAGGACGTGCGGGTGCGCGCGGCGCCCGCCCCCCGGGTGCCGGTGTCGGATCCCGCGCTCGGACGGGACGTGCAGGTCGACGCCCGTGGTGTCCCACCGCACCGGCTCGTCGCGATCGGGGATTCGGTGCTGCAGGGGTTCCAGAGCGGCGCCGTCTTCCACACCGACGTCTCGGTGCCCGCGATCGTCGCCTACGAACTCGGCTGGCTGCGCCGGTTCCGCTACCCCCGCTACGCCGGTCCGGGCGGGTTGCCGCTCAACATCGAACTGCTTCTGCGCGACCTGGAGCGACGCTTCGGGTCCTCGGTGAACGTGTGGGAGACGCCCCTCGCGCTGTTCGCCGTGCGTGCGCTGATGGACGAGGTGGAGGACTACTGGGAGCGCGGGCCCGGTCGGGACGCGCCGCTGCCCGCGACGTATCGGCACAACCTGTCCTGCTTCGGCTGGGACCTGCGCGACGCCCTGAGCAAGACCGCCGCGACGTGCGAGGCGGCGATCGCCACGCCGAAGGACGACCTGCTCGACCAGATCGTGCAGAACAACGGCGAGCGGGCCGCGTTGCGGGTGTATCCGCGCTGGAGCGACGAGGCGAAGTCGATGACGGTGTTCGACGCGGCCGCGGCCCTGGGCGACGACCACGACGACACGACGGAAGCCGGGATCGAGACGCTGGTCGTGTTCCTCGGCTCCAACAACGCGCTCGGAACGGTCACGGACCTGCGTATCTCCTGGAGCGGCCCGGACTTCCGCGACCTCACCGCGAAGGACGCCTACACCATCTGGCGGCCCGAGCATTTCGCGGCCGAGTTCGCGGAGGTGGTCGATCGGGTGGCGGCGATCCGGGCGCGGCACGTCGTGTGGTGCACGATTCCCCACGTCACCATCGCCCCGATCGCCAAGGGGCTCGGCCACAAGATGGAACCGGGTTCGCCCTACTTCCCCTACTACACCCGGCCGTGGATCGAGGAGTCCCGGTTCGACCCGGCCCAGGACGAGCACATCACGGGTGCCGGCGCGTACGCGGTGGACGTCGCGATCGATCTCTACAACGAGCACATCGAGCAGGCGGTCGCCGACGCCCGCGCCGGTGCGCACGGCCCGGCACGGGACTGGTATCTGCTGGACGTGGCCGGTCTGCTCGAGCGCCTCGCGTCCCGGCGCTTCGTCACGGATGTCGGTGCCCGTCCGGCGTGGTGGACCCCCTACCCGCTCCCGCCCGCGCTCGCCGCGCTCGACCCCGTGCCCGATTCGCGGTTCCTGACGGCCGACGGCCGGGGCGGCCGGGCCGCGGGCGGGCTGTTCTCCCTCGACGGTGTGCACCCGACGACGGTGGCGAACGGGATCCTCGCGCAGGAACTGGTCAACGTGATGCGTCGCGCGGGGGTGCGGTTCCACCATGCCAACGGTGGCGTGCGCCCCGATCCGGTGACGGTGGACTTCGAGCGGTTGATCCGCAGGGACACCCTCGTGCGGACGCCACCGGGGAACATCGACTCGACGCTCGGCATTCTCGCGTGGGCGGACGAGGTCGGTGACCTCGTCCGTCGCACGCTCAGCTTCCGCGTCCGGTGATCAGTTCTCGACGGTGGTGGCACTCCGGTCGATCAGCGCACCCCACAGGTCGGTCGCGACGGTGTGGGCGCGCCGGTGTGCCGGGACGGTGTCGGAGGTGGTGGTCAGGTCGGTGAGGGCTTCGCACAGGTCGACGATGTCGACGTGGAAGCGCATCGAGGCGTCGAGCAGTTCGTCGAACGCCTGGTCTTCGCTGTAGGAGCGGCCCCGTGCGGAGCGGAGAAGGGTCTGCGCGGTGTCGAGTGCCGTCAGGCGTCGTACCGCGGGGATGTCACGGTGTGCTTCGATCGTCAATTGTCCGCCTCTGAGGTGTCGCCACTGGGCGTGTGTCAACTCGTTGTAGTGCGGGTACCCCGCCGGTTCGGCAGCTACCCGGTCTTGTGTCCTCCGTCACAGTACGAGGACTGTGCCGTCGTGTCCACCGTACCCGTGTTTACCCAGCACAGCCCGGTGGGGCGACGCCGCGTCCGCGGGTGTTCCGTCCTCGATGTCCGAATTCGTCGCAGCTGCACAGGTTTCCGACACCATGTATGTTGCGCGCCGGTCAGGCCGGAGGGTGGTGGTCGAGGAACCAGTCCCGCGCCTGCTGCGCCACGACCTCGAGCGTGCCGGGTTCCTCGAACAGGTGCGTCGCCCCGCGCACGATCCGCAGGTCGTGTTCGCACCGCAGGGCCGCGGCAGCCTGCCGGTTCAGTTCGATCACCGTGCGGTCCAGGCCGCCGACGAGCATGAGCGTGGGGGCACGGACCCGGCCGAGCCGAGGCATCGCGAGATCCGGCCGTCCGCCGCGGGAGACGACGGCGGCGATCTCCCGGTCCGGGTCCGCAGCGGCCCACAGCGCCGCGGCAGCGCCCGTGCTGGCCCCGAAGTAACCGATCCACGCGGCCTCCGTGCGGACGAGGTCGGTCACCTCGCCGAGCCGGCCCGCGAGCAGCTCGATGTCGAAGACGAGAGTGCGGTCGCCCTCCTCCCCGGCCGTCAGCAGGTCGAACAGCAGCGTGCCCAGACCGGCGGCGTTCAGTTCCCCGGCGACGTACCGGTTGCGCGGGCTGAACCGGCTGCTGCCGCTGCCGTGCACGAAGATCACCAGGCCGTCCGAACCGGCGGGGACGGTCAGGGTGCCGGCCAGGGCCACGTCGCGGAGCTCGAGCTCGACGTCTCGCGCGCTGTCGGCGGTGCTCATCGGGTTCGGCTCAGGCCAGGGTGACCGTGCGGGTGTGCGAGCGGACCGCGTCCTGCAGGTCCTGGCGCGACAGGGTGTGCGGGCCGCACGCGCAGCGCGCGGGCACGTCGTCGTCCTCGAACTGCGTCGTCTCGAGAGTGTCGACGAACTCGGAGCCGAGGGAGCCGCCGTGATGTGCGGTCTCGGAGCGGTCGCGATTGCCGTGTGCCGTCGGCCCACCGCCGGCGACGAGCACCGGCCCCTCCGGCGTGCGGTAGACGGTGGCGACGTTGTGGCTGGCGGGGCACTTCACGCGGACGAGGGCGTGGTCACTGCGCTGGGTACCCAGCGAATCCACGGCAGCACGAGCCATCCGGCGGCGGTCTGTGGGAAGGAGGTCGGGGATGTTCATGGGACCTATTGCACACCCGATCGCGGCCGGATCGAGGGCTTTCGCGGGCAACGGGCCCGATTCGCCCGTTGCGCTACCAGTGCTTCGGCGTGGTCACTGTGGCGGGCAGCCGGGTGCGGCCGTCGCCCCGCGCGGAGTCGAGCTGGGACTGGACGAGGAACAGGCTGCCGGTGAGATCGGCGCCGCGCAGATCCGCATCGCGCAGGTCGGCGCCGATGAGGTCGGCGCGGCGCAGGTCGGCCTCGCGCAGATCCGCGGCGACGAGGAGGGCGCCCCGCAGGCTGGCGCCCCGCAGGTTCGCCCGGCGGAGTTTCGCGCCGACCAGGTCCGCACCGCGACGGTCCTTCCTGCGACCGGGCACGGTGGCCCGGGCGAGTTCGCTCGCATGCAACAACAGGGTGTTGATCTGCTGCCGGTGTGCCGCGACGTCGAGGCGGGCGAGCGCGCCGGCGTCGCCGTTGCTCAGCCGGTCGGTCGCGGCCCGCGCAGCGCGCAGGTCCGTGCGGATCGGCCCGGAGGTGGGCAGGGCGGCCGCCTCGTCGAGATACCACAGCAGCTCGTGCAGTTGGCGCACGACGGGGAAGACGTCGAACATCTGCCGGGCGAGCTGCGGCGAGCGCCGCCAGTCCTCCCCGCCGAAGGTGAGCTGTGAAACCTTCTGGCCCGCACCGAAGCAGTCGTAGACGGTGCACCCGGTGAAGCCCCGGCTCCGCAGGTCCCGATGGATGCCGCAGCGGAAGTCGTCCTGCAGGTTCGGGCAGGGCCGGCCCGCGTCCTTGTCGATCGCGAAGTCCGACGACGCGGCGAACGGCAGAGCCACGCAACACAATCCGAAGCAGTCGGCGCAGTCGGCCAGTAGTTCCGGGCGGGGAGTGGGGTGGTCGGGCAAGGAATGCGTGCCTTTCTGGGCGGGCGGACTGTGGTCGGGGCGCCCGCCGAGCCTAGTCCGGACCGTCGCGCGGGGTCGGCTCCCGGCGGTCGTGGGGCGGACGCCACGACGGGTCGCGTCCGCTGAGCCCGATCAGGCGGTCGAGATCCGGGGCGTCGTCGGGAACCGCGACGGCCGGCCCGAAGAGCCCGCCGGCTGCGCGTTCCTCGTCGGTGGTCGCGGCGACGAACGTCAGGCACGCGGCCAGCGCGGCGGGATCGCAGGAGAACTTCCGGCCGCAGGCGGTCGCGATGTCCCAGCCGTGGATCACGAGTTCGTCGAGCGCCACGACTCCCGCGACGTACCCGGGCAGGTCGACGCCGCCGGCCCGGGTGGTTCCGGTCCATGCGCCGGGGTCGTGCCACGCCTCGGCGAGGGCGAGGACCTGGCCGGGGATCCTGACGCGCCAGTCGTCACCGAGCCGGGAGGCATCCGCCGCCGGTCTGTGATCGCCGACAGCTCTACCCGCGGCGGCGGTGAACGCCAGGGACAGCCCGCCCACGTGATCCACGAGGTCCCCGACGGTCGTGCCCGCGCACGGGGTGGGACGGGCCAGTTGCTCGTCTGTGAGCGCGCCGACGAGCCGTGCCATCTCGTGGGCGGCCGGTGCCAGGTCGAGGATCTCGGGCATGAGCGTTCCTTCCGGCGGCGGTGCGCTCATGGTGCCGCACCGGTCCGACAGGATCGAAGGGCGGCCTTGCGGCAGCCGAAAGAAACTGCAGTCGCAACAGTAGACTTTCGATAGCGCGGCCGATAATATCGAGGGCGTCAACGCGAAGGATCCGGAAGAGGGGCAACCGACGGGTTGCCGGCGAAGTTGAAGTTGCAGAGGGGTGGAGCCGCACTCGGTTCTGCGGCTCCACCCCGACGGCGCGACGGGGCGGACTCTGGGAGGCCGACCACGTCGCCACCGGAGAACAGAGCGAGAGGCTGGTGATGCGTATCCATCGGGATTGCGAACTCGTGTATGTCATTTCCTCGTGCCGGTCGAGGCCGGCATTGTCATAACCGTCACGAACCCCGGCGCTGCACGTGCCGGGGTTCCCTCTCGTAGCAACGAAGGGCACGTGGATCCGACCGACGACCGCACTCCCGCGGTCACCAACGAACTCGACAACGACGACTACCCTGCCTTCAGCATGGGCCGCGCCGCTGCGGCACTCGGCGTCACCCCCGCCTTCCTCCGTAGTCTCGATGCCCCCGGCCTCGTGGTTCCGCACCGTTCCGAGGGAGGCCACCGCCGCTACTCCCGCAACCAGCTCCGCATCGTCGCGCGGGTGCGGGAACTGGTCGACAGCGGCACGGCGGTGGACGCGGCGTGCCGCATCGTCTGCCTCGAGGATCAGCTCGCCGAAGCGCGGAGCCGGATTCCGAGTAATTAGAGCACCCGGGGCAACTGGAGCACCGGGTTCCGGCCGGGCGGGTACAGGCTCGATGCGGGGGGCAGACACGCCTCCGCGCCGCTGGGACTACCCCTCGTATAGTCCCGGCGACGCGGAGGTGCCGTGATCTCGGGTCGATCGGAAACACCCCTCCGCGTGCTCCACGGCCGACCCTTTTTGTTTCCCGACTGCACTACACGTTAGCATAAACCGGTCGATCGGTTTGTGGAGTTCGAAGAATTCATCCGCGCGATCGACGGGGGACGGAAACCGTTCCCCACGAGGGTGCCGGCTACCGGACGCGAGCGTCTCCCGATTCGTCCCGGTCGTCTATAGTCCCTCGATAAAAGCAGTCCGGCCGGTTTGCAATGAAAGAAGCGACAATGACCGTGGATGCGGACGCAGTGCCCCGGAACAGTCCCGTCCTCGGTTTCGAGTCGACGGTGCCCAGGCGGTACGTCCATCGGCAATCGGTGTCGGAGGTGTTCCTGACGGACTGCACGTCCGTCGGCGTCGCCCACCGATTCCTTCTGGGTGCCCAATGGCCACGGCTGCACGGTTTCTACCGGACCGAAACCGGCCGCTACGACGCCATGCTGATCGCCGAGACTCTGCGCCAGACGGCGATCTACTTGGGGCATACGCAGTATCGTGTGCCGCTCGGCCATCCGTTCGTCATGCAGACCCTGCGGGTGGACGCGGCGGTGGACGCGCTGGCCATCGGGGCCGGAGCCGCAGAGGTCGTGCTCGACGCCTCCCTCGACGACCCGGTCTATCGCGGCGGGTTGCTCTCCCAGTTCGACCTCACGGTGGTGTTCGCGATCGACGGACAGCGGGTGGGCACGGGGGAGGGGGTGGCCAATGTCCTCACCCCGGACGCCTACCAGCGGCTGCGCTGGAACGGCGCCGGCCCCCGCCGGATCGGGGATCCCGTCTGCCCCCCGCCGATTTCCCCCGTCGTCGTCGGCCAGTCCCGGCCCGTGGACGTCGTCCTCGGACCGCAGTACGCCGAGAACCGCTGGCGTCTGCGGGTCGACGATCGGCACCCCGTCCTGTTCGACCATCCCAGCGACCACGTGCCCGGAATGCTCCTCCTCGAAGCGTTCCGCCAGAGCGCCCGCGCCGCGTGCGGGTGTCCGGACGCGGATATCGCGCTCATCGAGGCCACCTATCACCGGTTCGTGGAACTGGACGAGCCCGCGAACGTGGTGGCGCGAATCGATGCGCACGATCCGTGGATCGTGCGCACCACCGTCGAGCAGTGGGGCGAGGTCCTGGCGAGCGGCGTCGTGCGGCTCGCGCCGGACCGGTCGCGATGCTGACCGCCGGCGACCGTCGTTCAGTCGCCGGACGGCGGCGTCCAGCGGGCCGCGCGGATCCGCGGCATCTCACCGTGGCGGTCGGCAGGCATCACGGCGGGCAGCAGCAGGATCCACATCTCGTCGAGGCGCTGCTCGAGATCCTGCCGGTGGGTGAGCACGTTGGACACGAGCTGGACACCGTTGTAGGCGGAGATCACGAACCGGGCCAGCATGGCCGCGTCGATCGTGTCGAGGATGTCGCCCTGGGCGATCGCCTGCTCGGTGAGCTTCTCGCAGGCGGCAATCCAGTCCAGGTACGGACCGGTGGGCCCGTCGGTGGCACTGAGTTCGAGGGTCAGACGGATTCCGGCCCGCACGATCGGCTCGTCGATCATCTGGCGCGCCATCTCGTGCGAGAGCATCACGATCTGTTCCAGCGCGGGAATGTCGAGGTTCGCGATGGCCTCGACCGCGGCGATCGAGATGCGATGCTGCTCCTCGATCACGACCTGCGCGAGCTCGTCCTTCGACCGGAAGTGGAAGTAGAGAGCACCCTTGGTGATACCCGAGCTCTCGACGATCGCCCCGAGGCTCGCGCCCTCGTAGCCCGATCGTTCGAAGTTCTCTGCCGCGCCCAGGACGATCTGCTGCCTGGTAGCCACCGCCCGCGCTTGCTGAGCCATCCGTCCTCACTCCGTTCCCACCCTGTGTTCCGACGAGGTGCATCGTGACGAACCCCATCGGGTTTCCCCCACCCGGCCGAATCGTACCCGCCGCCCCGGAATGCCGCCGCGACGAACCTTCGGCGCAGCACCCGCGAATCGCGGTGATCGGCGCGACCGGCTTCGTCGGCGGCGCCGTGCTGGCCGGGCTCACGGAGGCGGGTGTGCCCTGCACGGCCGTCGCGCGACGACCCGACGACGTGCCCGCCGCGGCGACGCGACGGATCGCGGCGGACCTGACCGAACCGTCGTCCCTGGGCACCGTGATCGCCGCCGCCGACGTGATCGTGCATGCGGCCTCGTACACCGGATCGGACCCGCAGACGTGCGACGAGGTGAACCGTGCCGGGACCGAGAACCTGCTGGCGGCAGCGAACCGGCAGCACTGGCCCCACGTGATCTACGTCAGCACGATCGGAGTCTACGGACCGGGCCCGCACCGCGGCGTCGCCGAGGACGCCGTCGTGCCGAACCCGGTCTCGGTGCTCAGTGCGAGCCGGCTCGCGGCCGAGCTGGCCGTGCGGGACTACGGGGGCACGGTGGTGCGCGCCGCCTTCGTCCACGGACCCGGAGACCGCTGGTTCGTGCCCGGAATCGCGCAGATCCTCACTCGTCTCGGTGCGTGGGTCGAGGACGGGCGCCCGTTGCTGTCGGTGATCTCGGCCGGTGATCTCGGCCGCCTGATCGCGGCACTCGCGGTTCGCGGCACCCGTCCCGGGGCCGGCGGCGCTGTCCTGCATGCCGCCCACCCGGAGCCGGTGAGTGTGCGGGCACTCGCCTCGGCCGTCGCGCGCGACGCCGGATTCGACCTGCCCAGCACCAGTCTCGGGTACGACGAGGCCGTGGCCCTCGCGACGGAGCGGGGACTGACGGAGCGGCACATCGATCTCGCCGGCCACGACCACTACTACGACGCGACCCGCATCTGGCGGGAGACCGGGCTGCGCGTGCCACCCCCGGCCTTCGCTCCGTAAGGGGTGGGCGCGGCGCCGTTCCCGGCCACCGGGAAACCGCCGGATGCCGCCGGGGCGGGACGGCTACCGTCGCGACGGTGACCACCGTGCCGAGCTCGAACACTCCGTCGCATCCACTGCTGTCCGGACGGACCGCGATCGTCACCGGAGGAGCGAACGGCATCGGCGCGGCCGTCGTGCGGTTGTTCGCCGAGCACGGTGCCCGCGTCGTCCTCGTCGACACCGATCGCCGGGCGGCCGAGCAGCTCGCCGCCGAAGTGCCCGCCGCGGTTCCGATCGTCGGTGACGCAGCGGACCCGGCGGTCGCGACGGAGGCCGCCGCCCATGACCCGGACGTGCTCGTCAACAACGTCGGCGACTTCCTCCGCGCCGCGACGCCCTTCGCGGAGGCCGACGAATCCGAGTGGGAAGCCCTCGCCCGCGTCAACCTCGACCACGCCCTGCGGATGACCCGCGCCGTCCTTCCCGGCATGATCGACCGGGGGAGGGGCGGTTCCGTCGTCAACGTCACCACGGTCGAGGCGCACCGGGGAATTCCCGGGCACGTCGTGTACGGCACGTACAAGGCCGGGCTGCGGCACTTCACCCGCAGTCTCGCCCTCGAGGTCGGCCGGCACGGCATCCGGGTGAACGCGATCGCACCCGACCTGATCGAGACGCCGCAGGTGCCGTACGAGCGGCTCGTGCCCGAGGCGGACCGGCACCGCTGGCCGGGCTGGGCGCCGCTCGGCGGTCCGGGCCGGCCCGAGGACGTCGCCGGGCCGGCTCTGTTCCTCGCCTCCGACCTCTCCCGCTACGTGACGGGGTCCACGGTGCACGTCGACGGTGGCAGCTACGCGGCCGGCGGCTGGTTCGCCCGCGCCGACGGGTCGTGGACCAATCGTCCCCTCGCGCCCTGACCCCTACCACCGAAGGACCTTTCGCGTGAATCCTCCCACCCTGAGCGTCAATCTCCCCAACTTCGGCGACGTGCTGGCCCGCGACAACTACGCCCACCTCGTGGACGTCGCGGTCCGGGCGGAGGAGAGCGGGGTGGACCGGGTCAACGTCACCGACCACGTCGTGATGGGGTCCGACACCTCCGGTTACGCGTGGGGACCATTCGCCACCGAACCCGATGCGGTGTGGCTCGAACCCATGACCGTGCTGGCGGTGATCGCCGGCCGGACCCGCACGATCCGCCTCGGCACCGGCGTGATCATCGCGGCGTTGCGGGGCGCGGCCGTGCTCGCCAAGACCGCGGCCACCCTGGACCACCTGTCGGGCGGGCGGCTCGACCTGGGCGTCGGAACCGGCTGGCAGGAGAAGGAATACGAGGCGGCCGGGTTGAGCTTCCGCGAGCGCGGGCCGCTGCTCGACGACACGCTCGCCGCCTGCCGGGCCCTGTGGGAGCACGCCCCGGCCTCGGTGCAGCGGCCCAGCGTGGCCTTCACCGAGGTGTACTGCTCGCCGCGCCCCGGAGACCGGCGGATCCCGGTCTGGGTCTCGGGATCGTTGTCGAAACCGGTGATCCGCCGGCTCGCCCGATGGGGCGACGGGTGGATCCCGATCATGGGTGCCGGACCGGACGAGCTGCAACGGGGCCGCGACCTGCTCCGTGCCGCGCTCGAGCGGGAGGAACGCGACCCCGACCACCTGCAGATCCGCGGGCGGCTGCAGGTGGTGCACGAGGCGAGCGGCGAGATCGCCGTGCCGGAGACCGCTCGGGCGGTGAAAGAGCTCCTTGCCGTCGGCGTCACCGATGTGATGGTCCCGCTGACCATGGTGCATCCTGATCCGGACCGGGCCGCGGACCGGCTCGCGACGCTCGTCACGGTGCTGCGGGAGGCGGCAGCCTAGAGCGACGGTCCCACCACGACCTGCGGTGCGGTGGCATCATGCCGGGGTGGAACGTGCATGGATGCAGCCGCTCGCCGAACTCGGCGCGGGCACTGTCACCGCGCTGGTCCCTGACACCCTCGTCGACCTGCTCGGCCGCGGTCTCGCCCTCCGGTACGCCGGCCGTCCGGTCGAGACGACCGTGCAGGGAGCGCCGCTGCGTGCCGTCGTCGACGGCGTCCGAATCCGTCGTGACCGCGCGCATCTGCGCGCCCGCGTGCGGCTGAGCCGACTCGACTGGGACGACCGGCGCATCGACAGCCTGACGGTGACCGCACACGGGCTGCGGATCGTGCCGGGCTTGTCCACCCGGATCAGCGCGGCGCGTCTCGACGTGCAGGGCGTCGCACCGATCACCGTCGTGCTGGACTGGTTCAACTCCCTCGACACGCCGTGGCGGCTGAGTCGCGGGGACGACATCCGCGCCGATCACCGTCGGCTGAACGTCAGCGCCGTCGTGGACGGGGCGGTCGTCGACGACGTCGCCTACGTGGAGTTGCTGCGCCTGCGCTGCTACGGCCTGCTCGTACCGGTCGTCGCGGCTCGGCGGGTTCCGTTGCCGCCGTTGCCGGCCGGGATTCGCAAGGTGTACGCCGCCCGACGAGGCGACGACGTGCGGTTCGGTTTCGAGATCGCGGACGTCGACGGTGTGCTGCCCTTCGGGGACAGGCCACGCAGGTAGTCGCGCACTGTTCGCCCTCCGAAGCGGACGGTGTCGGGTCAGGGCCGCCGGGCGGCCCACGCCGTGCGGACGCTGCGGACCGTCAGATCCGGTCGCCGCGCCAGGTGTTCGGGGCTGCCGGGCGACAGCAGGCGATCGAGCCGGTCGAGGTCGTCCCTGTCCAGTCGATCGTCGAGCGCGTCGCGGATGCGGGCCAGGTAGGTCGATGCGTACCTCACCGTGTTCGATTGTGCCGCAGTGGCTTCCGTCGAGAACCGTTGCCGGTCGACGACCTCGAACCCGGCGCGCTCGAGGTGGGCGTGCCAATCGGGGTGGGCGTTCCACCCTGCCTCCGTGAGCGCCCGAAGGCAGCGCTCCTCGAGGCCGGGCCGGTCCTGTCCGGTGTCGTCGGGCAGGAAGCGCGGCAGCTCGTCCATCTCGACGACGACGAGCAACCCGCCGGGCGTCAGGCCGGCGTGGAGGTCGCGCAGCACCCGATCCGGGTCGGCGACCTCGTGCAGCGACGAGGCCGCCCACGCGAGGTCGACCTCGTCGACCGGAAGCCGGGTGGTGTCCAGGTCGGCGAGGACGGTCCGGATGCGTTCGGCGAGGCCGTGTTCGCGGGCGGTGGCGCGGACGCGGTCGAGCATCGATGCCGACCGGTCGACCGCGACGATCTCCGCGTCGGGGAATCGGCGGGCGAGAGCCACGCTGCCGGTTCCGGTTCCCGCCCCCACATCGGCGATCACCCGGGGACGGACCGGGGCGTACGGTTCGGCCCACGCCGTCACCTCGTCCAGATACGCGCCGAGCACCTCGGCGTCGAGGTCGAGGAGGTCCGCCAGGCCGGCCTCGTGATGCGTGTGCGGGTGGCCCGGAGAGTGGGTGTGGTGCGTCATGTCGCTCACGGTAGCGGCCGTGGTGCCTATGACGCATACCATCTTGCGTATGACGCAAGATCTGGACGCCGTGATCCGCCGCCGCATCCGCAGCCTGCGCCTGGCCCGCGGCTGGTCGCTCGATTCGCTGGCGGCCCGCTGCCGGCTCAGCCCGTCGACGCTGAGCCGCATCGAGACCGGCAACCGCCGGATCGCTCTCGATCAACTGGTGCCGATCGCCCGGGCCCTGGGCACCACGCTCGATCAGCTCGTCGAATCCGCCGAGGACGAGGACGTGGTGATCCGGCCGCAGCCCGAGCACATGCCCGGGGTGACGACGTGGCTGCTGTCCCGGGAGCGGGCCCTGCACGGCGTGACGGTGGCCAAGATGCGCATCACCCCCGACCGGCCCACCGGAACCGGTGCGGCGGCGGTGCATCCGGGCCGGGAGTGGTTCACCGTGCTCGCCGGCACGGCCCGGCTGCAATTGGGCGAGCGGACGGTGCTGGTGCGGACCGGCGAGGCCGCCGCGTTCTCGACGATGGTCCCGCACGTCATCGGTGCCCACGACGGTCCGGTGGAAATTCTCACGATCTTCGACCACGACGGCGAGCGTGCCCACCTCCACGGTGAGCACGGCTCGTCGCGGCCGTGACGCCGGCGCTACCGCGACATCACCGACGGCCCCTCGGCCCCGACATGCATCGTGTCGTCACCGAGATGTGATCCGTGAGAGACACGTTCAGTCGGGGGGTAGGTCGCGTACGTATCGGCCGGGGGCGGCCTCGAGCGGGGGATGCTGGGCACTGCCGGGCGCGGCCGGCGCGGCGGTCTCCTCCCCGCTGTGGGCGAGCACCCAGTCGGCCCAGGCCTGCCACCAGCTGCCCTGCTGCCGCTCGGCGTCCTTCAGCCAGGAATCGGGGTCCGGGCCCGGTGTGCCACCGGTCCAGTAGTGCGCCTTCGGGTTGCCGGGCGGGTTGACCAGGCTGGCGATGTGCCCGGAGAAGCTGAGCACGAACTCGGTGTCTCCGCCGAGCAACTGGGTGGTGCGGTAGCAGTTGCGCCACGCGGTCAGGTGATCGGCGATCGCGCCCGAGACGAAGGTGGGTACGGTGATCGACGTCAGGTCGAGGGGCGTGCCCAGCACGGTGAACGCGCCGGGTTCGACGAGCAGGTTGTCCCGGAAGAGGTCGAGGAACTGCCCGTGCAGGGCGCCGGGCAGGTTGGTGCCGTCGGCGTTCCAGGCGAGGATGTCGAAGGCCGGCGGGGTGCGCCCCATGAGGTAGTTGTTGACCACGTAGTTGAACACCAGATCGTTCGGGCGCATCCAGGTGAACGCCGAGCCCATGTCCCGGGCGCTGATGAGGCCCTTGCGGCGGGACCGGCCCTTGGCGAACCGGATCAGGGCAGGCCGGGCGAACGCCCCGAGCAGTGCCGGATCGCCGAAGTCGAGCATCGTCACCGCATACGCCATGCTGTGCACCCGGTCGTCGCCCCGGGCGGCCAGATGGTTGAGCACCGTGGTGGCGAGGATCCCGCCGGCACAGAAGCCGATCAGATTCACCTCGTCGCTGCCGGTGATCTCCCGTACCTCGTCGATCGCCCGCAGCACCCGTCCGGCGTAGGTGTCGAAGTCCCAGTCACCCTGCTCGGCGGTGGGATTGCGCCACGACAGCAGGAAGGTCTGCTGGCCCCGGCCGACGCTGTACTCGACGAAGCTGCGTCCCGGGCGCAGGTCCAGGAAGTAGTACCGGCCGATCGGTGGGGGCACCACGAGCACCGGCCGACGGCGGACCGTCGCCGTGGTGGGGGTGTACTGCAGCACCTCGGCGACCTCGTCGCGGGAGATCACCGCCCCCGGGGTCACCGCCAGGTCGGTGCCGACGGTGAAGGCGCCGCGTCGGACCATCGACGGCATGCCCCGGTTCTCGACCACATCGGAGACGAAGTGCTTCGTGCCGCGCACCAGGCTGAGGCCGGCGGTGTCGAACGCCTCCTTCAGCGCGGCGGGGTTGGTCCACAGGTAGTTCGTCGGCGCCAGGGCGGCGGTGAGGATGTCGGCGGCGAATTTGGCCTCGGCGGCCCGGCGTGGGTCGATGCCGCGGCCGACGTCGGCGATGACGCCGTCGACGGCGTCGGTGGCGGCCAGGTAGGTCTGCTCGAGCCGGCGGTAGGCCGGGTGCGTGCTCCACGCCGGATCGGCGAACCGGCGGTCCCCCTCGGCGGGGGCCACCGTGGATCGACCGGCGACGATCTTCGCCAGTTCCTTGCCGAACGCCGCGCCGTGCCGGGCCACGGTCCGGCCGTGACCGAACACGTCGGCCAGGGCACCGACGGCCGCCCCGAGCCGCGGCGGCGCGACGTCCTCGCCGCCGCCGATCGACTCCTCGACGCTGTCCCCGATCACCGATCGTGTCTGGGTCATCTCGCGCCTCCCTTCGACACCTGGATTGTCGCACCGGATCGGTGTCCCAGCGGCCGGGTATTGCGTAGGCGACAGGTGCAGTCGTCGGAACCGGGCCACTCGGGCCGGTACCGGCCGTGCCGGGCCCCCGTCCGGTGATCGTGACAAGCGTCCAGTTCGCAATCACGTCCACGTGTTACGGGCCGGTCGGCGGGGCGCATCGCCACTCGGGGCGGAGTCGTCGTTGCATGTGCGGTGGCAAGTGATGCCCGCATCGGGCGGCGTGTGCGCATCACTTGCTCGGTATGAGGGGCAGCTATCGGACGAGTCGGACCGCGACCAGAGGGGCGTGCGGGAAGATCTTCTCCGCACCGTCGGGCATGAACCCGTTACGGCGATAGAAGCTGTGGGCGCGGGGATTGTCCTCGGCAACCCACAGTTGCGCGGGTTCTCCGACGAGAACGGCATCGAGAAGTAGTTGCCCGGCACCGCTTCCGTGGTGTTCGGGGAGGAGATAGAGGGTGTAGAGCTGGAGGTCTCGGACGGGGTCGTCGTCCTCGATCGGTGGGCCGGCAGCAGCGAACCCGACGATGTCTCCGTGTGTTTCGGCGACGCGGAGTCGTGGCGGACGGTGCAGCCCGTTCAGTACGGAGCGCCACATGGCTGTGCGCTGCTCGAGCGCGGTGGCGTCGAAGTACGAGCTGGGGAGGAGGCTGCCGTAGGTTGCCTGCCAGGTGGCGACCTGCACTCGAGCGATCGCCTCGGCATCGGCGGGCTCCGGTTCCCGCACGTGAAACCTCGCAGCCTCCTGCACGGTTCGAGACTACCGTTCGTCCCGATCATGACGGCGCAGACGTGCATCGCTCCGTCTACGGACGTCCGGAAGTGTCTGGCGCTCACCGTGGGGTCCGACGCTCGAGGGCATCGGCCGCGGCGACAGCGACCACCCTTCGGCCGCGGGGCGTGAGTTCGAGTTCGGCACCCCGATCGGGGAGCCGGCGATCACCACGGATCTGTTGCTGCACCGGCGTAGTGCAGTGTATGTCACTGTGTGCGAACAGGATTGCGGCCGACTGGCCGTCGAACAGTCGATGGTCCGTTCGGCCGTCCCGGACCAGTGTGCCGCCCAGGCTGGCGAAAGGGGTGGTGCTGGGGGTGCATTCGGATTCGAGCGGGGCACGGAAATCACTGGAACAGTATTGTATCGAAAACGCCTACGTTCTAGAATCGGAGAATGGCCACGGTCGAGTACGACTCGACGGCCGGCGGCTCCGGAACTCGCCGGTACCGCTCTTCGCTGCGCCGGATGCAGGCAGCCCAGACGCGGAGGGTCGTGCTCGAGGCCGCCGCCCGCTTGTTCGCCGAGCGCGGCTGGGTCGGCACCGGGATGCGCGAGGTCGCGCGGACCGCCGGGGTGTCCGTCGAAACCGTCTACGCAACGTTCGGATCCAAGGCGGATCTGTTGAAGTCGGCGCTGGACGTCGCCGTCGTCGGCGACGACGCGCCGGTGCCATTGGCCGCCCGGCCCGCCTACACGGAGATCGGTTCCGGACGAACGACCGGCGAGCGCATCGAGATCACCGCGCGCATGATTGCCCTGATCAACGAGCGCCTCCATCGCCTGGCCGCGGCACTGCGCCAGGGGGCGACGGTCGATCCCGCGCTCGCCGCGGTGGTTGCCGATCTGGAGCGGCAACGCAGGCTCTCGATCGCCGACGTCGCCGGCGTGATTCTGGGCCGCCACCCGGATCCCGGTCAGGTCGACGAATTGTGGGTTCAGGCCGGGGACCAGGTCTACGCCCTTTTCATCGAAGGATGCGGCTGGAGTCGGGTCCGCTACGAGGCGTGGCTCATCGACCGCATCGAAGAAATTCTCGATCGCCCGGGGTGAGACTCGGGTGCCCGTGGCTGGAGACGAACATGACAACCGACACTCTGCCCCCCGCCGACACGCGGATCATGCGTGTCGTGCACAGCGCGCTGCGCCGCGATCTGACGCGCGCCGCCCAGGTACTGCGTACCGCGCCTGCGCCCGAACGGACCCGGCGGGTCGCCCTGGCCGATCATCTGGTGTGGATGATGCAGTTCCTGCACCTGCACCACAGGGGCGAGGATCAGGGACTGTGGCCCCTGGTGCGCGCCGTGAACCCGGCCGCCGAGGCCCTGCTCGACGAGATGGACGCCGACCATGCGCGGATCGGCCCCGAGATCGAACGGGTGACCGCTGCGGCCACCGACTACCGTGCCGATCCCGCGGCCCGAGAAGATCTGGTGCATGCCCTCACCGCACTCGAACAGGTACTGCTGCCGCATCTGCAGCGCGAAGAGGACGAGATGATGCCGGTCGTCGCCCGGACCCTGACCCGTCGTCAGTGGGACGAGGTGGAGCAGAAGGTGTTCATTGCCTCGAAGACGAAGCGGGAGTTGGGGATCGAAGCTCACTGGGTGGTCGACGGGGTCGATCGGGAAGACTACGACGTCGCCGTCGGCAAGGTCGGCCCCGCTACTCGGTTCCTGCTGCGGCATGCGTTCGCACGACCGTATCGGCGGGCATGCGCCGCTCGGTGGGGCGCCGACGTCGATGTCGGCCCGCGGCTGCACCGGCCGCCCCGCACCGAGGGGTCGGTGGAACTGCGGATCGACACCCCGGCCCGGCAGCTGTACGACGCGGTCGCCGACGTCACGCGCATCGGGGAGCGCAGCCCCGAGTGCCGCAGCTGCGAGTGGCTGCCGGGACGATCGCCGGGGACGGTGGGGGCCCGCTTCCGCGGACGCAACCGCGCCCATCACACCCGCTGGTCCCGGGTCTGCGAGGTGACCGCCGCCGATCCTGGCGAGAGGTTCGAATTCCACACCGTCTCGGACCGGCGCAACCCGCTCTACCACGACTCGACCACCTGGTCCTACGTGTTCCGGACCGACGGTGACGGGACCCGGGTGACGCACTCGTACCGGATCGACGTACTGCCGTACCGCCCCCTGCTCGCGCTCTACTCCCGCCTGCATCCGCAGCACCAGGACATGCGGCCACAGATGCGACAGAACCTGGAGACGCTGCGGCGGCAGGCCCGCGCCGGCACGCCTACAGGGCCGACTCCTGCCTCATACACCTGACGCGCATGCCACGCCGATCTGTCCGAAGGGTGCTACGAGGGCTCGGTGCCCTGATCCTGCCGGTGCGACATTTTCGACGTGCACTCCACGAAGGCGCCGACCGCGTCCGCGGTCTGCTCCCGATGGTGTTCGCGGCCGGCCCGGCGAACCGGTCGGACGGCTTCCTCGAGCTGAACCTGCTCGCGTGCGAGGGGCGCATCGATCCCGACGACGAGGAGATCGGCGCGGTGTGGGCCGCCGTGGACCGAGCCGACCGGAAGCTCGCTCCCCGGCAGCATCTGGCGTGACCCCCGGTTCGTCCCGACCGGTGCCGCGATCGAGGCGCTCCCGCGTGGCATCCCCCATGTCGTGCCATGTTCGACGGCCCGGTGCGAGTGGGGATCCGCCTGCGCTGCAGAGGTGGAATAGAAACGGGATTGAAGTGGAAATATTGCGTTATATGGTCGCAGTCGAGACTATATATGAGTGAAGGAGATGTCCGTAGCGGCCGCAGCTGTCGAACTGGGAGTCAGCAGGCGACAGGTCGCCCGCTTGGCTCGCGCCGGCGAAGTGGTGGTAGCGCGTGAGATCGGTGACATGCTGCTCCTGGATGCCGGCTCGGTGCACCGTCGTGCACAGTTGCGCCCGGTCCGCGGGCGGCCCTGGAACGAAGACGTCGCCTGGGCGGCGTTGACGCTGCTGTCCGGGGAGGACGTGGACTGGATACCGGCGGCGCAGATGGCCCGGCTCAAGCACCGGCTCCGGCGATCCAGCGCGCAGGAAGTCGCATTTCTCGCGCGTCGCCGTGCGGCGGTTCATCGCATGCGTGGATGGGCCGGCAGCGCGGCGAACCTCTCCGAGTATCTGGTGCTGACCGGCGCAAGCGCGCTGGTACGACGCCCCGTCGCGAGCAAGTTCGGTTTGGCTGCGAGCCGGAGAGTAATCGACGGATATGTACTGGCGGAGGAGTACGACGGTCTTGTCGATCACTTCGGTTTGACCGTCGACGGGGATGGTGACATCACTGTGCGGGCGGTGACGATCGCGGATGCCTTTCGTGGGGGAGAGGTGCCGCTGGCAGCTGTCGCAGTGGATCTGATGGACTCTCTCGACACTCGCGAGCGTAGCGCCGGCACGCGGGTGCTACAGAATTTGCTCGATGACGTCCGGTGACCGGCCGAGATGGGAAGTGCCGGCTCCTGTCGGCGGGTGGACGCCGCCGTGACCCCAGGTAGCGGAACTGTCCCGGACGATCTCGCGCCCCGTCATCGACCGAAGGTGGCCGGCCGTGAGGTATTCGCCGTGCCTGCAGGAACTTCGGCTCTCCGCAAGACCGTCGACTGCATCGTCGAGTACGACGACGGATCGATCCGGCTGAGCGTTCCTGACGTCCTCGGTGCGCTGGTGCTGAAAGGTGCTGCCTACAAGGAGGACGCACGGGACCGAGCGCGGCACCTCGACGACGCGGTGGTGTCGGCGTGTGCGATGAACGATCCGTTGGGCGACAGCCTACGCATGGAAGGCAGTGATCGTGGACGGGTCCGGGTCTTGGCCGACGCATTGGCCGCAGAGTCGCATCCGTCCTGGTTGCAGGTTCCCGAACAGTTCCGAAGTCAGGGGTACCACGCACTTCTTCGAGTGGTCGAAGAGCCGAATCCTGTTCCGCCGCAGCGGAGACTGGGGAGGTAGGGGCGAGCGCAATGTGCTCGGTGGCAGCAATTCCGTTGCTCTGGAGCGATTTCCGCCAGAGACGTCACGAAGACGTTCCACGTGCGCTGCCCTCGGCTCCGCAAGAGAATTGCTGGGCCATCCGTGGCGTGTCGACGAGGACCGAGAGCCGGTGAACCGACGAGACGCGTTACCGCGAAAGGCGCTCCGTCACCATCTCGATCCCCGAGACGGCAACCGGCGAAGTCCTACCGGAGCGGCTTCAGAAAGTCGAAGAACCCGGGTGTGTGCACCTGCCGCAGCCGGGTGAGCTTGCGGTAGCTGATCAACCACACGCCGTCGACCTTCCGGTACTCCTCGTGGTAGTGGCCCCAGCCGTGCAGGTGTTCCTCGACGGTCCCGTTCGTCCACCACAGTTCGTCCTCCATCGCCCAGATGCCGGTCGCGGTGGTGTCGCCGGTGAGGGTGATCTCGGGAGTGTGACCGTGGTGCGCACTGGTGACCGGAGTGCCTCCGTCGAGCAGGTTCTCGATGGCGCGCCGCAACGGTTCGCGGCCCACGACCCGATTGGACCGTCCACCGGTGCGCGGCTGGGTGTCCTCGGGCAGGCCGCCCCAGGTCTCGCTCACCACGTCCTCGGTGTGCAGGGTGGGGTACAGATCCCACTGCTTGGTGTCCATCACCCGCAGCCGTGCGGCGAAGAGCCGCTTGATCTCCTCGACGGCCAGCAGTTGTTCCGCGGCGCTCGGTGTCAGGCCCGCGTCGGTCTGTGTCACGAAGGTTTTCCCCTCACTCGGATCGGAGCAACGTCACTTCACGGTCGGCGGTGAGATCGACGACCAGTTCCCGGCGCGAGATGCGCCAGCCTTCCGGCTCGCGCCGGTACTCGTCCCGATAGCGGACGGACACCGTGTAGTCCCGGTAGCCGTCGCCGCTCGGGTACACGTGGTGCGCCTCGCAGTACAGCTCGCCCCGGGCGCGGTCGCCGTCGAGGTCGATCACGTGCTGGCCGAGGACGTGGCGTGTGGAGTGCAGGTGCGCGACCGCGGCGAGCACCCCGTCGGCGATCGGTCCGGCACCGGTGAGCACCGGGTCGTGTCCGCGACGGACCAGCCCGGGCGGCTGCACGAACTCGGCGTCGTCGGTGAAGAGCGAACGCAGCACGGCCGGCTCGCGGCGGTCGACGGCACGGGCGTACCGTGCGACGACGTCCGTGAGCGCGAGGCGATCCTCGAGTGGGCTGCTCATGCGGGCATTCTCCATCGCTCGACGTCCGGCGCGCGCTCGTCGTCCCACTGATCGGTCGGCGACGAGGCCGCTCCGGGGCGGGTGAAGCGCAGGACCGGGCAGCTGCCCGGGTGGTCGGCGACGGTCACGACGAGACCGGGGTGGTCGGTGACGGCGGGCAGCAGCGCGGCGTACGTCGTCGCAAGCGCGTCGGCGAACGTGCGCCGGTGCGGACTCACCGGTCCCGCAGCGCCGGGGCGCAGCACGGACGTCGTCGCGGTCCCGCCGGGCGGCGACGCGTGGTGCTCGCCGGTGACCACGACGTGGTCGAAGCGGTCGGCGGTGATCTGATCGTCGTGGTTCTCGATCCCGACGAGCACCGCGATGTGGGCGGGGTCGAGGAGGGACTCGGCGGCGTCCGCCAGCACTCGCACCGTGCGCGGCAGCCCGTGGGCCGGCATCAGCACGGCGCGGTGGCCGGTGCCGATCGCGCTGACCCACGGTCCCAGCAGCGAGAACAGGGGTGCGGTGCGGCTTCCCACGATGGCCACCGTCCCGGCGTCGTGGTGCGGGCCGCAGTGCCACAGCGCCCCCGACGGCCCGGGTATCCGGTAGGTGGGCCGACCGGCGCTACCCCAGCCTTCCAACGACTCCCGCACCCGGTGCAGTGCCGTCAGGGACGTGAGGATGTCGTCCATGACCACGTGGGTCGGCAGTTGTCCGTCGAAGTCGGCGTGGACCGCCTCGGTGAGCGGCTTGTGGTGCTGCACGAGCAGATCGATCATGGCGCGGACGGGCCGGACCCGGTGGCCCGGATCGGTGGCCGACGCCGTGGACGGCGTCCGGCGCTGTCGATCGAGCACAGCGGAAAGTTGCTCGGGGAACGAGGATCCCATGGAGGCCTCCTGTCGTCACCGCCGCGCACCCGCCCCGTTCGGGTCAGGTCAGCGACGCTTCGTGGATCGCGCGGTCGAATTCGGGCAGCGGCCCCCCGGCTTGCAGGGTGGTCGCGAGGGCCGGGTCGGCCAGGTGCAGGCGGCCGACGGCGATCAGGTCGAATTCGCCGCTGTCGATCCGTCGTTCCACCTCGTGGACGTTGTCGTCGATCGGTGCCGAGCCGCTGATCCGGCTCTCCCGCAGCGACTTGCCGATGCCGACGCTGCCGACGGCCATGGTGGTCACGCCCGTCAGCTGCTTGGCCCAGCCGGCGAGCGAGAGGTCGCTGCCCTCGAAGGCGGGGGTGTCGAAACGGCGGATGCTCGCGTCGAGGATGTCGACGCCGGCCTCGACGAGAGCGCCGAGGATCACCTTCAGCTCGTCGGGCGTCTCGGCGATGCGCGCGGTGTAGTTCTGCTGCTTGTGCTGCGAGAAGCGGAACACGATGGGCAGATCGTCGCCGATCTCGGCGCGGATGGCCGCCACGACGGCCGCGGGGAATCGGGTGCGCCGCTCGAGGTCACCGCCCCACGCGTCGGTCCGGGTGTTGGTGCCCTCCCACAGGAACGAGTCCAGCAGGTAGCCGTGCCCGCCGTGCAGCGCGATGCCGTCGAATCCGGCCTCGGCGGCTGCGGCGGCGGCGCGAGCGTAGGCCGCGATCACGTCGGCGATGTCCTGCTCGGTCATCGCCTCCGTCGGCCGGGTGGCCCACGCGACGTAGTCCTCCGGGTACGAGGTGATGCCCAGGGCGCCCCAGCTGCCCGACGGACGCATCGGCTTCAGTGCGGGATCGACCGCGCTCATCGCGCCCCACAACGGTCCGACGTGCCACAACTGCGGGACGATCCGGCCCCCGGCGTCGTGTACTTCGTCGACGACCCGGCGCCACCCCGCGAGTGCCTCGGTGCCGTGCATGCGCGGAACACGCGGATTGTCCACGGCCGTCGGGTGATCGATGGCGACACCCTCGGTGACGATCAGGCCCGTCCCACCCGCGGCCCGCCGCCGGTAGTAGGCGGCGACGTCCTCACCCGGCACACCGTCGATCGAGTACGACCGCGTCATCGGTGACATCACGATGCGGTTCGCCAACTCGAGCGAACGCACACGGAGCGGGCGGAAGAGCGGGGAGGAGGAAGCCATGCGGTCGAAACCCTCTCTCGGACGGTACGGACGTGGCTGCCGTGCGGCAGACCGGATATGGATGCGGCCCGCCGGCCGGGTACGACACCGGCCGGCGGGCCTGTAGGACGCAGATTTCCACGCGGCACCGCCCCTGTCGATCGGGTGTCCCACTCAGTGCGATGGAACCCGGCGCGAGGGAACCCCGCTCACCGCAGCTTGATGCTGCCCCCGTCGGCCATCAGCGTCTGCCCCGTCATGTACTTCGAGTCGTCGGAGGCGAGGAACACCACCACCGGCGCGATGTCCGTCTCCGGGTCGCCGATGCGCTGCAACGGCACCTTCGCCGCCGCGGCGGCCGCCCGGTCGGGGAACGCCTGCTGCCAGGCCTGCACGCCTTCGGTCGCGGCGAACGGGCACACGACGTTGACGCGGATGCCGTCGGCGGCCCATTCGTTCGCGGCCACCCGGCTGACCGCCCGGATCGCCTCCTTCGCCGCCGCGTACGACGTCTGCGTCGGCATGCCGTCGAGGGCGGACCCGGAGCCGAAGTTGACGACGGAACCCCGGGCCTGCTTGAGCTGCGGGTAGCAGGCCTGCATGAGGTGCACGGTGGGGTAGAACCCCGTGCCGAACGACAGCTCGAACATCTCCGGGGTGTGCTCGACCAGCAGTGCCTGGCGCGACGCGTGCGCGTTGTTGACCAGGATGTCGATGCCGCCGAACGCCGCGACGGCGGCGTCGCGGATCTGTTCCGCGCTCTCGCGCCGGGAGATGTCGGCCTGCAGGAACTTCGCCTCACCGCCGGCCCCGGTCAGCTCGGACTCGAGCGCGCGCCCCCGGTCGTCGTCGACGTCGACGAACAGCACGCGGGCGCCCTCGCGGACGAACACGCGGGTCACCGCGCGGCCGATCCCGCCCGCACCGCCGGTGACGACGGCCGTCTTCCCGCGCAGTTTCACGGCCGTATCCCTTCCACTCATGCGCCGACGGGGTCGCCCGTGGCGAGCGCGACCTTCTCCAGTTCGGCCACACTGTAGGCGGCGTAGGTCTCGTACGGGCCGCGACCGGAGAAGTAGGACGAGAGCTGGTCACCGAGTTCGTCGACGGTGAACGCGGAGCCCGCGGCGTCGAAACGGTGCTCGACCTTGGGGGCCTCCATGAGCGCGACCATCTTGCCGTACACGACGAAGACCTGACCGTTGACCTCGTCGGAGGCGGGGGAGGCGAGGTACCGGACCAGGGTGGCCACGCGCTCGGGCGCGAGCGGGTCCAGACCCGACGCACCGGTGTTGTTCTCGCCGAATGCGTCCGCAGTCATGGCCGTGCGGGCGCGCGGGCAGATGGCGTTGGCCCGCACCCCGTACCGCGACAGGCCCTGGGCGGTCGACAGGGTCAGGGCGGTGATGCCGGCCTTGGCGGCCGAGTAGTTGGGCTGCCCGGCCGAGCCGAACAGGAACGCCTCGGAGGAGGTGTTGATCACGCGGCCGTAGACGGGGCCGTTCGCGTCCTTCGACGCCTGCCGCCAGTGCACGGCCGCGGCGCGCGACGTCGCAGCGTGGCCCTTGAGGTGCACCCGGATCACGTCGTCCCAGTCCGACTCGGACAGGTTGAAGATCATCTTGTCGCGCAGGATGCCGGCGTTGTTGACCAGGATGTCCATCGATCCGAACTCGGTGACCGCGGTGCGGACGAGTTCCTCGCCGAGCGCCCAGTCCGAGACGTCGCCGGTGACGGCGACGGCGCGGCCTCCGGCGGCGCGGATCTCGTCGACGACGTCGTGGGCGGCGGCGCCCATGTCGTTGACGACGACGGCGGCCCCGGCGTCGGCGAGGGCGAGGGCTTCGGCACGGCCGAGGCCGGCGCCTGCTCCGGTGACGACGGCGGCGCGGCCGTCGAGGGTCAGGTTCTGGGTCATGATGGGCTCCTTGGGTCCGTGCGGGAGTGCAGAACGGTGACTGAAAACTAGTATTCATTCTAGTACCTGCACAAGGGTGTTCTCCGGCCGCACTCTCGCGAGCCGAGGGTGTTCCCGTAAGTCCGCAGGCAACCGTGGGGCCTGGCCTTCGCGTCATCATCCGGCCGTTGATCCCGGAACAGGAATATGTTCTACTGAATTTGCTGTGATCCGCGGCACACCCGCGACGATCGCGTGGTCGTGCGCGTCCTGCCCCACCCACGAACCCCGGAAGGACCCGCGATGTCTCTGAACCTGGCCGATCTCACCGAGGCCGTCGTCGATGCGATACCCGACCGGACGGCCCTGATCTGCGGGGACGAGTCCCGGACGTACGCCGAGTTCGACGCGCGCGCCAATCGGGCCGCGCACCACCTCGCGGCCGTCGGAGTGACGGCAGGTGATCATGTGGGCCTGCACATGCGCAACAGCCTCGAGTTCCTGGAGGTCATGTTGGGCTGCTTGAAGATTCGCGCGGTGCCCGTGAACATCAACTTCCGCTACGTGGGTGCCGAGCTCGTGCACCTCTACACCGATGCGGACCTCGTGGCACTCGTGGTCGACGACGAGTTCGCCGACGTCGCGGCGCAGGCCGTGCCGCACACCTCACGGCTGCGGCACATCACCGTCGTCGGAAGCGCCGAGACGGCGGCGCTCGAGCAGGCCGCGGCAGCTGTGGACGCGACCGTGGCGCGGTACGCGGAGGCGGTGGAGAGCGCCTCGGGGGAGAGGGATTTCGGTGCGCGGAACGGCGACGACCGGTACATCCTCTACACCGGCGGCACGACGGGCATGCCCAAGGGCGTGATGTGGCGGCACGAGGACTTCTACTTCGCGGCGCTGGCCGGCGGCAACCCCTACGGCGAACCGCACCGCAGCCCTGCCGATCTCGCCGCGGCCGCCGCGGCCAACGAGCACCCGATGTCCTATCTCGTCACGGCGCCGCTCATGCACGGGGCCGCGATGTACTCGGTGCTGATGGGGCTGTTCACGGGTGCGAAGCAGGTGCTGATGCGGTCGTTCGATCCGATCGAGGCGCTGCGCCTGATCGACCGGCACCGGATCGCGATCGTGATGGTGGTCGGCGACGCCATCAGCCGGCCGCTGGCCGACGCGGTCGCCGCCCGCGGCACGGAGTTCGATCTGAGCTCTCTGCTGGTCATCGGCTCCGGCGGGGCGCTGTGGTCGGCGAGTGTGCGCGCACACCTGGCGGAGCTGCTGCCGAACGTCTACCTGCGCAACTCCTTCGGCTCGTCGGAGGCGGGCGCGACCGGCACCCTCGACGCCGGCTCCGACGGCCGTGCGCGGATCTCCCCGTCGCCGACGCTGCGGGTGGTCGACACGGATCTGGCCGAGGTCGAGCCCGGCTCGGAGACCATCGGTTACCTCGCCCGCATCGGCCACGTCCCCCTCGGCTACTACAACGACCCGGACAAGTCCGCGGCGACGTTCCCCGAGCGTGACGGTGTGCGCATGTGCCTGCTCGGGGACCTGGCCACCGTGGAGCCGGACGGTGCGATCGTCGTGCTCGGCCGCGGGTCGGCCTGCATCAACACCGGCGGCGAGAAGGTCTACGCGGAGGAGGTCGAGGAAGCCGTCAAGAGCCATCCGGCCGTCCTCGACGCGGTGGTGGCGGGGATCCCGGATCCGCTTCTGGGCGAGCGGGTCTCGGTGGCCGTCCAGTTCCGTCCCGGTGTGGACGCGCCCACGGCCACGGAACTGGCCGACCACTGCCGGACCCTGATCGCCGGGTACAAGATCCCGAAGACGATCGTGCCGGTTCCCGAGGTGCTGCGTTCGCCCGCCGGGAAGGCGGACTACCGGTGGGCGAGGGCGACGCTCGAGAACGCGACCGTCGACGCCTGACGTCGTCGGACGAGGAACGGCCGGCCCCACATTCGGTGCCGGCCGTTCCCGGTGTCCGGGGCGGGTCAGCGACCGGCGCGGGCGAGCAGCTCGCGCGACTCGTCGCGGCCGTCGAGCACCCGGGCGGTGCGTCTGCGGATCCGCCACCGGCCGTCGTTCTTGACGAGTTCGAAGCGGTTGGCCGTCACGCGCCAGACCCGGAAGCCGTTCTCGTCGTGGCGCAGCAACTGCGAATGGCAGGTGGCCACGGCCGTGTCACCCTCGACCCGGATGTGCACGGGATCGAGGAGGTGTCCGCATCCTTCGTGGATGTAGTCCTGGTGCGGCCGTGTGCGCACCATCTCCATGATCTCCTTGCGGCCGTTCATGGTGCGCATGTCGACGTCGTAGACGGCGTCCTCGGTCCACAGTTCGCCCACCGCGTCGGCGTCGCCGGCATCGACGGCCGGGCCGTAGGCGGTGACGATCTCCTGGACGGCGAACTTGTCCTCGAGGAGCTGGACGCGGGCGAGGAGGGACCGGACGAGTTCTGCGGTGTCGGTCTCTGCGGTGTCGGTCATGGGGTCTCCTGTTCGGATGGTTCGGCCGGGGCGAAGTCCAGCCCCAGATCGGTGCCGAGTGCCCGCAGGCACTCGAGTTGTTCGCAGTAGTGTTCGACGCCGGTCGCGGCGACGGTCGCTCCGACCACGGTGGCGCCGGCCTCGCGACGGCGATCCAGCGACCGGGCGGTGCGCTCGCGCGCGCCCAGCGGGTCGAGGGGCGCACCGGTGTCGAGGACGACGTCGAAGCCCTCCGGGCGGTCCACCCGGCCGAGCATCGCGGTCAGGTCGGGCAGGGGCAGGCCGAACGGCACCCAGCCGTCGCCGTGGGCGACGGCGCGGCGCAGCGAGCGCAGCGTGCGGCCCCCGATCCACAGCGGGACGCGGGGTTGGACGGCGTGCGGCTCGACGAGCAGGTTCTGGAATTCGTAATAGGACCCGTGGTACTCCGGCAGTCGTCGGGACAGTGCGGCGCGCAACGCGGCCAGGGCGTCGTCGGCGCGGGCGCCCCGGTCCTCGAACGGTGCGTCGAGGAGGTCGAACTCCTCGCGCAGGCTGCCCACCCCGAGGCCGAGCGTCAGCCGGCCGCCGCTGAGGACGTCGAGGGTGCCGTAGCGCTTGGCGATCTCGAGCGGGTGGTGGTAACCCAGGACGAGCACCTGAGTGGCGAGCCGGATGCGTTGCGTCCGGGCAGCGAGATAGCTGAGCGTGGCGAGGGGGTCCCAGTAGGTGCCCCCGCGGGTGGCCGCCACGTCCACCGGGACGGCGACGTGTTCGCTGCAGGTCAGATGGTGGAAGCCAAGGAGATCGGCGGTTCGGGCCACCCGGGCGAGGTCGTCGATGCCGGCGGTGCGTTCCCACGGTGAGTGCACGCCGGGGTGCTGGACCACGACGGGGCTGACGATTCCGATGCGCATGCGAGCCTCTCCGCTGCCGGGACTGGGAGGGTGTCGGTCCGTTGTACCGGACGGCATCGTTTCGTCGCGGCCGACGTTCCGATCAGCGGGATCCGCGTCGACCGCGGACGCGAGGCGCGTCAGGGTCGCAGGGGGAGATTCGCGCCGCCGATCACTACTGGCGGCGAGAGTGAGCTGATACACTTTCAGAATTCATTTCAGTTTTCCCGCTCCCATCCGGGGGCAGAAGTATCGGGAGGCCGCAGATGGCAGTCGTCGAAGCAACGGAACCGACAGCTACCACCGCCCCGCGGCGCGACGTGCCGCCGTCGATGGTCGAACGGATGACGCTCATCCTCGACGCGTTCGAGGGCAGGTCCTCGCGCCTGACGCTGGAGGAGGTGGCCTGCCGCACCCGGCTGCCCCGCTCGACCGTGCACCGCATCCTCGATCAGCTCGTGAAGCTGAACTGGGTCGACCACGCATCCTTCGGCTACTGCCTCGGCCGGCGGGCGCTCGGTCTCGGCGGCGGGGACGGTGGCCACGGGGAGATCCGGGCGTCGGCGGCGCCGCTCCTGCACGAGCTGCACATGCAGACCGGCATGGTGGTCCACCTCGCCGTCCTCGACGGCGCCGAGAGCGTCTACCTCGACAAGGTCGGCGGCCGCTTCGCCGCGGCGCTGCCCTCGCGGGTCGGCGGCCGGGCCCCGGCGTACACCACCGCCGGTGGCAAGGCGATGCTGGCCTGGCTCGAACCCGAGCGCGTCGACGACCTGTACGAGCGGCGCCTGGCCCGCCGCACCGAGCACACCATCGGTGACCTCGCGACCCTGCACCAGGAACTCAGCCGGATCCGGCAGAGGCGCGGTCTGTCGTTCGAGCGCAGCGAGTCCGTGCGCGGCGTCGCGTGCGTCGCCGTCGCTGTGCGCGGGCACGACGGTCCGGTCGCCGCGATCTCGCTGTGCGGCGACGCCCGCACCGCGCAGCTCGAGCGGGTCGCACCCCTCGTGGTGGACGCCGCCCGAGAGGTCTCCCGCAGCCTCTACCCCGAACTCGGCGCCCCGCGCCGGGGCCGCCGGGCGCCCGAACCGCCCGAGAGCACGTGGTCCCCGGACGCGATGGACCGGCTGCTGTCGGTCCAGAGCGGTCAGTGGCTCTGAGGGACTTGTTCGAGGCCTCATGCCGCGAGCTGGCTGCGGTGGTGGGCTTCGTGCCGGTCTCGTCCTGAGGGTCCCGCTTCGACGCGTGCCGCGTCGGTGCCCTACGGACCCCTCGCTCCGTCCCGGCCCGCGAACAGTGCCCGAGGTGAGTGCTTGAGTCGGGTGTCCGCCCCCGGTCGCGGTGGGATACTGGACGAGGGGTGACGGTTCCCGACGGAGGAGTTCTGCGATGACCGAGACCGACCACCGCGAGCATGCAGGCCACGACCACACCCATGGCGAGGGTTGCGGGCATGTGGCCGTTCCGCACGGCGACCACATGGACTACATCCACGAGGGGCACCGGCACGCCGCGCACGAGGGGCACTACGACGACCACTGACCGGCAGGACTCGCCCCGGGGCGCAACCGACCCGCGCATCCGGGAGTTCTGTGAGCGCAATCTGCACTGGAGATGGGTGCTGCCGGGCGGGATCTGCAGCATCGGGGCACTGCTGGGGGTCACACCGATCCGTGTCGCGGTGGTCGGCGCCTGGCTGATCCTGCTGGGTATCGCGGTGTTCTCTTTGCTCCACCGGCCGATCGGAGCATCGGTGGCCTCGTTCGGCCTCGGAGTGCTGACACCGGCCGCCGTTCCGACGGCGCTGGATCTGCTCGACTCGCTGTGAGTTCCATTCATGGTCTGGGAACCACGGCACCGGCCCACTCCGGGGAGGGCGACAGCGGCCGCCGCCGAACTCGGGGTCGACGAATCGCAGGGCGAGGTCCGAGGCCACGCTCGACGTCGCACACCGACTCCCACGGGGTGCGTGGTGGCGATGGTCGGGACGGGACCGACGATGCCCCCGGCCCTGGCCGTCGCCGGCGGCCCGGTCGCACGGATGGTGATCGAGATCGCCGATGTCGCTATCTGCGCGTGCACCTCTTCTTCACGCAACAGGCGGCAGCCGTCGCGTTGCGCCGCGCTCTGGGCCCGTCGGCTGCGGACCGGCTCGTCGAGTTCGACGCCTTCGTGCCGCACCTGCGCTCGGCCGCGGACGTCACCGCTACCGACGCGCTGTTGCAGTGCCGCGGGGACGCCGGCGCGCCGCACGTGATCTCCGAATTCGTCTCTGCCCGCGACGAACATCCCCGGGGCCTCGCCCTCGCCTCGGTCGTCACTACCGTCGACGCCCTGACATTGTGGGATATGTTGGTTGCCCCTGCCCTGTACCGGAGGCGAAACCCGGGGGCGTCGCTCGTGGCGACCGCGACGCAGATCGAGCACGCCACCGTCGTGGTGTTCACCGCATGGACATCGCTGGCAGTGGACGATCTCCATCTGCTCGTGGCGCTGGTCGGGCACCTGAACCCGGCGGCGACGGTGGTGCTGCTCGGAGCCGACGCCCCCTTGGCGCTCGATCGGCACGGATTCGACGACGCCGAGGCGAGCCTCAACCGCGCGGGTTGGATGCACGTGCTCAGCGACACCTTCGCCCCGCGCAGTGTCCACGCACGGGTGTCCACCTTCCGGTATCAGAATCTTCGCCCGTTTCATCCCGGCCGTCTGGCTGCGTTGTTCGATGCAGGTCCGGACTCGCCTGTCGGGGCGAATGTGGTACGGGCGGTGGGCTTCTGCCAGCTTGCATCGCGCCCCCACACGGTGGTGCTGTGGGATCAATGTGCCACCGCGTTGCAGTTCACGGCCATGCACACCGACACCGACGCCTGCGCGGAGGAATCGCTCGCCTTCGGCCAGGACATCGCATTCTTCGGCGTCGACCTCGATCCTGCCCGGCTGCAGGACGTGCTGGATGCGTGCATCCTCGATGACGACGAGTTTCTTGCCGGGCCTGCAGGCTGGACGGCTCTGCCGGATCCGCTGCCGCGGCGGGAGACGTAGATCCCGTGCCCGCGCCGGGGCCCGGCGCTGGTGCGGTCCCGGGCTGGTCCGGGAGCAGACTCGGGTGACCGTGGGCCGGTCGGGTAGCAGCGGTGTTCACCGCATCGGCGGAAACACCAGATTCTCGCTGCTGCGGCCGTCGCTACGCGCCGGGTGGCCATCGAACGCTGAGTTCGTCAGGAAAACCGTGGTATTCACCAGGGACATCACCGAATCGGGCAAACCGGCACATCGGCGCCATCGGCGATGTCGTCGTCGCAGGGACCCTGTCGGGGCCTCGGATCGATCCGTCCCCTTTCCCGGGTGCTCTCCCGCTTTTCCATGGGCGGTATCCAGCCCGCGCGCGTTCCGTGCGGCGACCGACCCGGCTGCGACCGCGAGTGTTCGTGCCGGGCCCGGGCTGCAATCCGCCGCAACGTTGAGCGGGCTCGCTCCCTCTCCCTACATTCGTGACCCGGGTTACACGGCGTGAGACGAGGACCGTCCCGAAGTCTCGTCACGCTCGGGGCTCGGCCCTGTGCGGCAGGCCCTCAGGCAGAAAGTAGAGGAGAGCAATGGCGCTGAACAAGAGTGCATTACTGAGCGCGTATCGGAAGATGTCGGAGATCCGCGAGTTCGAGGACCGGTTGCACGAGGAGAACGCGACCGGCGACATCCCGGGGTTCATCCATCTGTACTCGGGGCAGGAAGCGATCGCCGTCGGTGTGTGCGAGAACCTGCACGACACCGACTACATCGGCTCCACCCACCGCGGACACGGCCACTGCATTGCCAAGGGATGTGACCTCGACGGGATGATGGCCGAGATCTTCGGCAAGAACGACGGACTGTGCCACGGCAAGGGCGGATCGATGCACATCGCCGACCTGTCGGTGGGCATGCTCGGCGCGAACGCGATCGTCGGCGGTGCCCCGTCGCTGGCGATCGGCGCTGCGCTGAGCGCCAAGACCCTGGGGAACGGCGGTGTCGCGGCCTCGTTCACCGGCGACGGCGGATCCAATCAGGGCACCGTGTTCGAGGCCATGAACATGGCGGTCGTGCTCGAGTTGCCGATCGTCTTCGTCATCGAGAACAACGGATTCGGTGAGGCCACCGGCCGCGACTATGCGGTCGGCACACCGAGTATCGCTGCGCGCGCCGCGTCGTTCGGGATGCCCGCCACCACCGTCGACGGTACCGACTTCTTCGAGGTCCACGAGGCGGCGCGCGAGGCGGTCGAGCGCGCCCGCAGGGGAGGCGGTCCTTCCACCATCGAGGCGGTGGCACACCGCTGGCACGGCCACTTCGAGGGCGACGCCCAGCTGTACCGCACCGCGGACCAGGTCGCCGAACTCCGAAGAACCCACGATCCGCTGGTGAAGTTCCGCGCGAAGGTCGACGGCAAGAAGGTCACCGCGAAGGAACTCGATGCGATCGACGCCGAGGCTCGTGAACGGGTCGAGGTCGCCGTCACGAAGGCGCGCGCTGCCGAGTATCCGCCGTTGACGAACCTGCTGACCGACGTCTACGTGTCGTACTGAGAGAGAGAACGAAAATGACCACGTCGAAGACGACATATCGCGAAGCGATCAAGGCCGCACTCGCACAGGAGATGCAGCGGGACGCGACGGTCGTGCAGATCGGTGAGGACCTGCGCGGCGGTCACGCCGGCACCAATCCGGAGCTCGAGTCCGGGAAGGTGGAGGCGTTCGGCGGTGTGCTGGGGGTGACGAAGGGTCTGTGGACCGAGTTCGGTTCCGACCGTGTCATCGACACCCCGATCACCGAGTCCGCGATCATCGGCATGGCAGCCGGCGCTGCTCTGACCGGGCTGCGACCGGTGGCCGAGTTGATGTTCATGGACTTCTTCGGAGTCTGTTACGACGCGCTCTACAACCAGGCCGCGAAGTTCCGGTACATGTTCGGCGGCAAGGCCCGTACCCCGATGGTGGTGCGGGGCATGATCGGCGCCGGATTCTCCGCTGCCGCCCAGCACTCGCAGTCACCGTACAACGTGTTCGCCGCCGTTCCCGGCCTCAAGGTCGTCGCCCCGTCGAATGCGTACGACGCCAAAGGCCTGCTGATCCAGTCGATTCGCGACGATGATCCCGTCGTGTTCTGTGAACACAAGACACTCTACGACGTCAAGGGCGAGGTTCCGGACGAGCCGTACACGATCCCGTTCGGTGTCGCCAACTACACCCGTGAGGGCACGGACGTCACGATCATCGCGCTGTCGGCGATGGTGAACGCCGCCAACACCGCCGCGGACAAGCTGGCAGCCGAGGGGATCTCCGTCGAGGTCGTCGACCCCCGCACGGTGTCGCCGCTCGACGAGGAGGGCATCCTCGAATCCGTCGCCTCCACCGGCCGGGTTGTGATCGCCGACGAGTCCGCGGCGCGCTGCGGGTTCGGTCACGACGTCGCCGCGCTGATTGCGACGCGTGCGTTCGGGTCACTGAAGGCGCCGATCGAACTGGTCACCCCGCCGCACACCCCGGTGCCGTTCTCCCCGGTCCTCGAGCAGGCGTGGCTGCCGAACGCCGCTCGGATCGAGGCCGCCGTCCGCAAGGTTGTGAGTGCCTGACATGAGTGAGATCAAACTGATCGAAGTTCCCAAGTGGGGCCTGTCCATGGAGGAAGGCACCGTGGCGGAGTGGCTGGTCGAGGAGGGAGCGTCCTTCTCGAAGGGCGACCTGATCTGCGAGATCGAGACCAGCAAGATCGCCAACCAGTTGGAGGCGCCGTTCGACGGGGTGCTCCGACGGGTCGTCGCCAAGGCGGGGGAGACGTTGCCGGTCGGTGCGGTGCTGGCGGTGTCGGCCGAGGCCGCGGTCTCCGACGCCGAAATCGAGGAATTCCTCGCCGGCATCGGGGCAGATCAGGTGCCGGCACCGGCCGAGTCCGGCCGGTCACCGGGCGGACAGCCCACCGTCGCGCAGCCGGATCTCGAGAGCAGCCCGCCGGCGCCGGCGGCCCACGAATCGGTACCGGCGACCGGGGCGGCCACCGGGTCCCGTCCACGTCCCGGCGCGACGATCGTTCCCGATGCCCTGCGCGGACGGACGAACGGTGACGTGTTCGCGACCCCGCACGCCCGCCGCCTGGCGGACGAGTTGTCGATCGACCTGGCCCGTGTGACGGGGACCGGCCGGGAGGGCCGGATCTCGGTTGCCGATCTCCACGACTCGATCCGTGCGGCTGGTGGAACCGTCGCACCACCGCAGTCGCCGACGCGGTCGGGTGTACCGGGACGTTCCTTCGAGGACGACACCGCCGTCCCGGCCACCCCCGTGGCCCGACGTCTGGCCGCGTCCCTCGGGATCAATCTGCACGACTGCCGCGCCACCGGTTCACGTGGTCGGGTGTGTGAGGCCGACGTCCGCGAGGCCGAGCGCCGGTTCCGGCTGCAACCGGAAGTCGTCGCCGCGCCCGAACCCGCCGCGGAGGCGGAGTTCGAGACGATTCCGTTCACCGCGATGCGCAGGGCGATCGGGCAGCGGTTGCAGGAGTCGAAGCGCAGCGCCCCGCACTTCCGGCTCACCGCGGACCTGCAGATCGACGATCTTCTTGCCTTGCGGACGAAGATCAATGCGACCGTTCCGGCCGTCAAGCTGTCGGTCAACGATTTCGTCGTCAAGGCGTGTGCCGCGGCGCTGCGGAAGGTGCCCGATGTCAACGTTCAGTTCGACGAGGCGACACAGTCGGTGCTGCGCTACGCGAGTGCCGACATCTCGGTGGCTGTCGCACTGCCGTCGGGTCTGATCACCCCGATCGTGCGCGGCGCCGACGGCAAGACGCTCGCCGAGATCTCCGGGGAGGTGCAGTCGCTGGTGACCAAGGCCAAGACCGGGAAACTGACGGCCGACGAGTTCCAGGGTGGCACCTTCACGGTGTCCAACCTCGGCATGTTCGATGTGCGGGAGTTCGACGCGATCATCAACCCGCCGCAGGGCGCCATCCTCGCGGTCGGTGCCGGACAGGAGCGTCCCGTCGTCGTCGACGGTCAGGTGGTTGCGCGCACGATGCTCACCGTCACGCTCTCGTGCGACCACCGGGTGATCGACGGCGCGCTCGGCGCGACCTTCCTGCGAGAACTCCGGCGTTTCGTCGAGTCACCCGCGCTGATGCTGGTCTGAGAGGTACACCATGACAGAGAAATACGACGTCCTCGTCGTCGGCAGCGGGCCGGGTGGCTATGTCGCCGCCATCCGCGCCGCGCAGCACGGTCTGCGCACTGCGGTCGTCGAGCGGGACCGGCTCGGCGGGATCTGCTTGAACTGGGGGTGCATCCCCACCAAGGCACTGCTGCACGGCGCCGATGTCGCACACACGCTGGCGAACCTGCGTCCGCTCGGATTCAGCGCGAGCGGTGTAAAATTCGACATGGGACGCCTCGTCGAGTTCAGCCGGTCGGTGTCCGGGCGACTGTCCGACGGCATCGGCTACCTGATGAAGAAGAACGGCATCGACGTCGTCCGGGGGTCGGCGCGGCTGCTCGACAAGGGCGTCGTCGCAGTGACGGCCGCGGACGAGTCGGTGTCCGAGTACCGGGCCGACCACATCATCCTGGCCACCGGAGCCCGGCCGCGATCGGTACCCGGTGTCGTCCCCGACGGTGACCGGGTCTGGACGTACTTCGATGCCCTGGTCCCGTCGGAGTTGCCGAAGTCCTTGCTGGTCATCGGCTCCGGCGCCATCGGCGTCGAATTCGCGAGTCTGTACAACGATCTCGGCACCGACGTCACCCTCGTCGAGGTGGCTCCGCAGATCATGCCGGTCGAGGATGCCGCCGTCGCGGGCCACGTACGGCGGCAGTTCGAGAAGCGAGGCATCAGGATTCACACCGGCGCCTCGGTGTCCGAACTGACGGTCGGCACGAACGCCGTCACCGTGGCCGTCCGGTCGGCCGACGGAACGATCGACGAGTCGACCGTGGACAGGGTTCTCGTTGCGGCCGGAATCCAGGGCAACGTCGAGGACCTCGGCCTCGAGGAACTCGGCGTCGAGGTCGATCGCGGATTCGTCACCACCGACCAGTGGTGTCGCACCACCGCATTCGGCGTGTACGCGATCGGTGACGTGGCGGGCGCACCCTGCCTCGCCCACAAGGCAAGCCACGAGGCCGTGCTGTGTGTGGACAGGCTCGCCGGTGCGGATCACGTCCGGCCGTTGGACCGCGACTACGTTCCGGGCTGTACCTATGCGAGGCCGCAGGTCGCCAGCCTCGGTCTCACCGAAGAACGAGCGCGTGCGACCGGCCGCCGCCTGCAGATCGGGCAGTTCGACCTGCAGGCGTCCGGGAAGGCGCTCGCGATCGGTGAAGCCGACGGGTTCGTGAAGACGATCTTCGACGCCGACAGCGGCGAACTCCTCGGTGCCCACATGGTCGGCCCGGATGTCACCGAGCAGATCCAAGGATTCGGTATCGCTCGATCCCTGGAGGCGACCGCCGACGATCTCGCCGAGGTCGTCTTCGCGCACCCGACACTGTCGGAGGCGATGCACGAATCGGTTCTGGCCGCACTGGGCCGCCCGATCAACATGTAGCAAGTCCCGCCGAACCGCGGGCCCGCGTGGGACCGTGGTTCGGCGGGAACCCCACGCCCAGGAATCGAACGAAACGTGAATCCCACCCCTGGAACATCACCCGAGGCGCCGGCCCGGTCGGGCCGCACATTGCTTCGACTGGAGGTCCGCAACGCGCAGACCCCCATCGAACGCAAGCCGAACTGGATCAAGGCGCGCGTCAAGACGAGTCCTGCGTATGCCGAACTCGAGAGTCTGGTCGAACGCGAAGGGCTGCACACGGTGTGTGCGGAAGCCGGCTGCCCCAACATCTTCGAATGCTGGGCAGACCGCGAAGCCACGTTCCTGATCGGCGGGCGGCAGTGCACGCGCCGCTGCGACTTCTGTCAGATCGACACCGGCAGACCCACCGACCTCGACCGGGACGAGCCCCGCCGCGTCGCCGAGTCCGTGCACGCGATGGGACTTCGGTACTCCACCATCACCGGGGTCGCCCGCGACGACCTGCCCGACGGCGGCGCCTGGCTCTACGCCGAAACCGTCCGGCAGATCCACGCCCTCAACCCCGGCACCGGCGTCGAGAACCTCGTCCCCGACTTCGGCGGAAAGCCCGACCTGCTGGCCGAGGTGTTCGACTCCCGGCCCGAGGTGCTCGCCCACAACCTCGAGACCGTGCCGCGGCTCTTCAAGCGGATCCGCCCCGCGTTTCGCTACGAACGCTCGCTCGGTGTGCTCGCCGCCGCCCGCGACTTCGGCCTGATCACCAAATCGAACCTGATCCTCGGTCTGGGCGAGACCCCACAGGAAGTGCATCAGGCGATGATCGACCTGCACGATGCCGGCTGCGACATCCTCACCATCACCCAGTATCTGCGTCCCTCGCCGCGGCACCACCCAGTCGAGCGGTGGGTCGCGCCGGAAGAATTCGTCGAGCACGCGAAGGCCGCCGAGGAGATCGGTTTCGCCGGCGTCCTGGCGGGGCCGCTCGTGCGTTCCTCCTACCGCGCCGGCCGCCTCTACGCCGACGCCATGGCCCACCACCGCCGTCCACTCGCGGCTGCTCTCAGCCGTCTCGCCCCAGCGCACCCGCCAGGAGAGTGACCACATGAGTTCCGCCGTCGAAGACGACCGCATCGTCGAGTTCGCCCGCCGCTGGCTGCCCTACGGGGGCGGAAGTCCCGGAGACCTTCTCGTCGAATTCGGTATGACCCCCGCGGGATATCTGACCCGGCTGGGTGAGATCCTCGACAGCCCCGCCGCCTTACGGCTGCACCCCCGATTACGTGCGGACCTGCGCAACTTCGTCGCTGCGCGCACCGTCGCCTCGCGCGCCGCCGAATCCGCGCCGACCCGGAGGGACGATGTTCGGAGAGAAGCCCGGTCCGCCCCGCTGTGAGCCCCGGGGAGGAGGGCGCGCGTGCCGCTCCTACCCGGATTCGTCGACACGGAGGCGGCGGGGGCTCGGAGCGAGATATCCGGAGGCGGATCTCACCTGATCACACGGACTTCGACCCCCTCCGCGAACCGGTACGGTTGGGGCGTCAGCACAGGACCGAGGCTCTTACGCAGGCGGGAGACCTCGGCACGGACGGCAACGATGTGGTCCCGGTCGCCGAACAGGGCCTCGCTCAACGACGCGGCATCGATACCGGCCGACCGGGTACGTGCCAATACCCGCAGAATCTGCGCGTGCCGCGGTGACAGGGCGCGCGTCCATTCCGTCTCCCCCCGCACCGTCACCCACGGAGCCGCCCCCAGGTCGAGTTCGAGTTCGACGGCCGCCCGTTCCGCTCGGCGCCGCACCAGCCATGCGTCACCGAGCGGTTCGGGCACGCAGAGTCCGAGACCGGGCACGAGCAGCGGTCGGTCGCCGCCCGGCGGTGCCAGTCGTTCGGGAACGCCGATTCCGCTGGCTGCCACGACCCAGCCGTGGCCGTCCACGACAACGGCGGGCCCGCACGTCGCTGCGAGCACCGGTGCCGCATCGGCACGGAGCCTGTCGAGGTGGGCGGCATGCTCGCGCCAGAGCATCGACTCGGCCAATCGCACAGCCGTCTGCACGAGGGCCACGGTGGCCGGATGCACCGACATCGCGGACCCGCTGATGTCCAGTACCCCGAGTACCTCGCCGGAGCGTGGATCGTGGACCGGTGACCCCGTACACGACCAGCCGTAGTGGGACCGCGCGTAGTGTTCGGCCGAGAAGAGCTGCACCGGAGCGTCCTCGACCAGCGACGTGCCGACCGAATTGGTGCCCACCGACTTCTCCGACCACCGGGCGCCCTCCACGAATCCGAGGACGTCGGCTTCCCTCTGCACGTCGCGTGCACCCTCTCGCCACAACACCACCCCGTCCGAGTCTGCGACGACCACGATGAAGTTCGCGTCGCTCGCCACCTCGGTCAGGGTGCCGCGTAGCTCGGGCAGAACCGATCTCAGGGCACTTCGTGCACGGCGCGCCTCGAGTTCGGAAGTGTCCGCGAGTACGACGTCCTCACACCGGGCGGGACTGACACCGTCTGCCCGAAGACGCGACCACGACCGGGCGACGACGTCGCGCGGCGGCACCGGCGGCGTCCGACCGGACATCACCGCGTCGTGGACGTCGCTCAGCAATCGGGCGCGGCGCGACAAGTCTTCACCGGAACCGAAAGCGAGCAACCGTTGGCGCGCCGAACTGGCCTTACTCACGCCGTCCAGCCTACCGTCAGGAGTGTGAGCCACACCATGGCCCCTGCCGTCTGCGGCCGTCACGAATGCGGAATTCGTCGACGATCTCGCACACTCGCCGAGAAGTGGGTCGACCGGCACACTGCCTGAGCAAGATCGTTCCACACGAACGCTTTCGGGCCCCACGCACGCCACCACAGGTCGACACACCCGCGGGAAGCGGACCGCACCGTGTACGGCGTGGCCCCGGCCGGCTCGCCACCGAACCCGTCCATCTCCCGCGGCCCCACCGAGCCGCCGAACGACGTCGACGCCTTATGATCCTCTCGACACGGGGTGCCCTGGAGGAGGGCTGAGATCACACTCGTCGAACCTGCTCTAGTGGCTCGACACGGATCGTTGACCGGGTAATCCCCGGCTGACGGTGAGGTTCGCGGCAGACTATCTCCGATTCGATACAAGGAGGTGGTCGTGGCACCCCAACCACGCGTGTTCGTCCGTCCG